>Ga0209290_1000641_pt1 | contig 22736 bp, 18 predicted proteins | sample EN1Hudsemesocosm_2_FD_184632 | JGI IMG/M metagenome (GOLD analysis project Ga0209290, IMG submission 184632) | Methane-oxidizing microbial communities from mesocosms in the Hudson Canyon - EN10B Hudson Canyon (SPAdes) (version 2) | ecosystem: Environmental > Aquatic > Marine > Cold seeps... | reverse complement strand
TACCATCTTTAACCGACAACAATATATTGGTCGTTGCCAAAGGTATCGCGCCACCTGAATAACCAAGCCCCCAAACGATACCGATGGTCGGTACTTTAAGATCTGCCATAAGAGAAATCAGAGCAGAGATACTGTGCGCTTGATTCGCTATATTGGCTTCGCTGCTCGCATCAGCACCTGGTGTATCAATAAAGGTCACTAGTGGTAGCTGCCGTGACGCTATATCTTTTAACCAAAGCCTCGCCTTTTCGTGATGATACGGTGCCCATACACCGTTATTTACGTGTCGATTTTGTGCTAACACCCCAAAGCGAATTGAGGATAGTTTTGTTTTCAACTCAATTTCAGCGAGATACAATGGGCCGTCTTTTTCTTCCTGAATAATACGATCAGAAATATCATTGACTAGCTTAATAACAGAATATCTTTCATTGCTTTCTGCCGGATTAATCACCTGCTTTTGATAGGCTTCACCCGACAAACCCGATAAGTCATTTGCTTGATTCGCTAAGGCATCGACCGTAACAAAAACATCACTCAATGCTTGGCAACTTTTAAAAGACAGGTGATCTTTATCATCCATCTGGGTACGATCAAAGCATAATTTTATCGGCTGTAGGTTAGGCTGACTATGGCTATTTTCAAGACTAAGAAACAGTTTTAAGGCTGACTCATTTTCCTTAGCGATGCTCATAAACTCATCCCCTCTATAGGGTTTTCAGTTTCTTCATTGATATTTTTTTCAAACATAGAGGCTTCAATTTCTTGTCCAAAGGTATCCACACTTTGATCGTAATTTATGCTTTCATAACCAAAACCGAATAGATGAAAAAAATCACGTTTATACCCTGCAAAGTCGGATAGCTGCCTCAAGTTTTTATCATTAATTTCATGCCAGCGGCGCATTACCTCTTCTTGAATCGTGGTGTCTAATTCATACTCATCAACTCTTAAACGCCCAACACTATCAATTTGACAGGTATCGCCATATAAACCTGTTCTTAACATACGTACAATCTGCTCGATACAACCTTCATGCACCTTGTTTTCTTTCATCACTTTGTACAGCAGGGAAATATATAGCGGCATCACGGGGATCGCTGAGCTTGACTGAGTAACCAGCGCTTTCAACACGCCAATGTAGGCATATTTTTTATCTTCGACCGCTTGATACTTATCTGAAGTTCGTTGTCTTACATTTAATAAGTTGTCAATTTTTACAGCGGTATTATCCAGGTCTTTTTTTGCATAACCAATGGTTGCCTCTCCGTAAATTGGCTGGGTAATTTGTTCACCGATATAAGTGTAAGCAATGGTTTTACAACTATCTGATAACACACCAGCGCTGTTTAAGGCATCCATCCATTGGTACCAATCGTCTCCACCCATTACTTTAACCGTTGCATCAATTTCATCCTGCGTAGCAGCTTCAAGATCAACTGTGCTAATAAGGCCTTTATCGGTGTTAATAGATTTACTTTGAAGGCTTTCCCCTACGGGCTTTAGTGCTGAGTTGTACCATTTATCTTCAGACGAGATATAACGCCGTGGAGCAGCCACACTATAAATAACCAGATCTACTTCTTTTATTGACGCTTTGATCAATTCGATCGCTGCGAGTTTAGTTTCTGGCTGAAAAGCATCCATATTCAAACTTTGACAAAATAGGCTTTTATCTTTCGCCAAGTTCTCGATATGTTGATTGTTATACCAGCCCGCACTCGCTGACTTACGCTCTGTTGGTTCTCTATCAAAATAAACACCGATCGTTTGGGTGTTTGAGCCAAAACTCAGTGCCACTCTGGACGCTAAACCGTAACCTGAAGAACAACCGATGATTAAGGCCTTTTTCGAACCGGCAAGTGGTTTCTCATTTGCGGGTAAACTTCTAACATAGTCTATTTGGTTTTCGACTGACTTTTGGCACCCTAATGGATGAGCATTAACGCAGATAAATCCTTTAACCTTAGGCTTAATAATCATAATATTTCTCAAGTTCACGCTGTGTCAGTACATATCGTTTAAACATGATAAAGCGTTGCTTGCGAATTTTCTTGACCGATTATTCCAATAATTTGACATCTCGTATCAATGACCGATAAACCAATAGCCGCACCCCATTTCTGCCACTATGCTAGGTGTATCTCATGATAATTAACCATATTCACGTATTTTTAACGAAAGGAAAATAATGCGAATACTCAATATTAAAGGATGCCATTTACGAGAACCATTTTCTGGGCTGAGCCACCTATTGGGCGCATTGCTCGCCATTCCAGCCTTAATTTTTATGCTAATAAATTTGCCAGATCAAAAAACAGACACATATTTAATCAGTTACCTAATTTTTAGCATCAGCATGTTTTTAATGTTTGGTTCAAGCGCGGTTTACCACTTGATGGAAACAAGTGAATTATCACTTCGTAAGCTTAAACGGATTGATCACATCGCAATTTTTATCATGATCGCAGGCACCTACACGCCATATTGCTTATTAGGGTTGAAGGGTTCGCTTTCGTGGATGATGTTTGCGCTTATTTGGTCAATAGCGATATTTGGGGTGTTAGTCAAAATATTTTGCTTACATGCTCCCCGCTGGCTATCCACTTTGTTGTATGTCGGTATGGGGTGGGTTGCTATATTTATTTACGAGCCATTAAGCGCTAATTTACCGAGCGAGGCCATCGATTGGTTATTTGCAGGTGGCATAATCTATACACTTGGCGCCATCGTTTACGCCACAAAATGGCCGAACATTCACCCGCAACATTTCGACTTCCATGATCTATGGCATATTTTTGTTCTAGGGGGCGCTACTTGCCACTTCGTGAGTATTGCTTTCTATATATAAAGTACTTTCTAAGAGCGTTGCACTTCACTACTTACAACAGTTTACAAAGCAGTCACTTACAAAATTAATCCTTCATATTATGGAAATATATATGGGGTAATCTTTTATTGCCCAACCACACATAAAAGCCTAATAAACTCACTGAAAACATATTTTAATAATCTTTTTTCTTTCACGAAAATATTAAATTAATAAAACAAACGCATTAGTCTAAACTTTAAATATTGACCTATTAAACGTTAGAATAGAGCAACCTAGACGATGACATTACCACTCAACCTGCTCTACCGGTGCGCAGGATTTAGCTTCAAAAAAGGCTATTTGTTTTATTTATTAATTGTATGCTTTCCTCAACAAACGAGCGCAGCAATATCAACGTGCTTCGTACAAGCAAAAACTTATTACGAACAAATTTATTGTGAAGTAAAAAAACAAGGAAAAGGGAAAGCCCTTCCTGCTTTCGTTGATTTTAAAAAAAATAATGAAATCACTCAAGCATTACTCCTAAAACGCGACGCAGCTGCATTGAATATTTCGATTAAAATGCCAAAACGTATTACTTCAAAAAAAGATACTGCATCACGAACCACCAAACTTAAGCAAAGAAATCCCCTTAAAAATCAACATACATTTAATTCACAGACTAGCCAATTACTCTCTCCTTCAAGCAACAGTAAGTCATGTTCTTTCATGGGCAACATGATTACCTGTAATGCTTTAAAATATTATCAGATTGGCAACAAGACAAATTCAGCGTTAATACATGGCGCATTAGACCGTCAAAACAAAATTGGTTTAACGCCTTTCATAGGAAAAAAAGCACAGCAGTCCGAAATTGATAGTTACCTATATAAGAGCTATGTTCTCTACATAGAGAAAATGCTTGAAATTGGCCTTGGTGGTGTAACTATGTCATTTACAAAATTTGCTTATTTGTTTAATGACCTTTTAGAAAAGAAAGTGAACTTTGCTAGCCGGTTTGAAACGATGTACAACTTTCTAAAAAAAGATAAGCAACAGCTGGCTGTTAGTGAAAAAATAACACCTGCGAACCACTTAACCATCGACGACTGTTTTAAGTTAACTAATCGTATTTATATCTGTGATAATCGTGAAAGAAACTATGTGTATGTTAAGCAGTAATTTTAGCTTCTTTGTAGCAAAACTGCCTTAGGGCTCCAACTAACAAAGCGACTGTTCTTGGTACGAATTTACCTTCTATAATGCAACACCCAAACTCTACTTTTTGCTCAACGACGAATGTTAGGAATCTTATACAGCATGTTAGCCAGCGATAGGAACTTTGGCATTTACAAACAACTAAAAAGTATCGATAAGCTCCACATACCACTACTAGTGAGTTATGAGCCTGTATCAGGAAGAAGCCATACACCACGTTTTGGCGTGATAGGTTTCTTATTGGGTTGAGAGAATTTAAAAGGGATTGATTCGGTTCGACCGTTGGCATTATGCTTAATGGCAAAATGTAAATGAGGCCCTGTTGAATAGCCGGTATTGCCCGACAAACCAATAACTTGACCCGCTTCGACCATTTGGCCTTTTTTTACTTTTACGCTACCTAACAGCAAATGTGCATAAATAGCATATGTACCGTCATCATGCATAATATCGACATAGTTTGCTTTATCGAAGAAGAAAGGACTCGAAACACCTGCAACGGCATAGTCATCTTTTGTACTTATCACCACACCGTTCTTTACCGCGACTATTTTTGTACTCACAGGCATGCCAATATCAACAGCGTAAATGTTTGGCTGGCTATGATGGCTAAATCTACCCTTAAAGCCTTGACTAATTCTCATCGGTTTAAAGTCTAAAAAAGGGGGTAAAACCAACTTTGTTAAAGGCTGGCTTTTCGGATCTCCAATCACACACCAAAAAACATAAGTTCTTTTTTTCTCATTCGCCTGAGACTCATAAAGTATTTTCGTTGATTCAGCCTCTAGCATTTTACTAATTCGTTTAACGCCTAGACCGTCATCGAATTGAAGAAAACACTGAATGAGGGCATGAAATGGGTTGCGTGCTTTATAGATGAGATATTTGCCATCAGATTTAACATCCAAGCTGGGGCGTGTAAATTTCTTCTTTGTGTTGGCATACTTAATTTTTTCGACATTGACAGGCGCTATTTTCTCAGGCTTTTTATCAGAAAAAAACCACTTCCCACTAGCATCTTTATATTTATATATTTCAGCCAGAAGCGAAGAGCTACAGCAACATAACGCAAATACGAAAACTAAGTTAAGTTTCATCATTTAGATTTTGTTAGTGGCATTTTTGACGGATCATTTGTTTCATTTTAAGTACTTCATTTTTGCGCTCTTGTTCACTCACCTTCATTTCTTTACCATGTTTATCTGTAAATACCACACGCCCTTCTATTGTTGAAAGGTAGCGCTTAGCTTTCACACAGGCTTCAGATAAAGTTGGCAATTTTTTCTGTCGCTCTATAAGCTTTTGCCGTTTTTCATTTTTCCTAGCCTCTTTTTGCTCTGCATGCTTTAACATGAGTTCAGGAGAAGTAAGGTCTGTAGAAATATTGATATTATCTAACCGGCTAGAAATGTTATCAGAATGTTTATTCGCTGGAGCTCTATCACCAAAATGTATTTGCCCATTTTCATCTGTCCACTTATACACTTCCGACCAAGCGTTCGAGCAATGCATCAGCAAACATGCCATTATAAAAGTACAGACTCGCTTTAATCCCAAAAAACCAATATCCAATTTAGTCATACTTATCCCTATAAATCTGCATAATAAAACATAAGGCATTTTTAATTCTGCTACCAAGCCACAAATTCAGTGATTTCCAGCCTTAAAATGAAAGATAGTACATAATGATCAAGTCCCGCACTACTTTATATTCACTGCAGCCCTTAAGCATATCTTTCACAACACTCACTAGTGCTCAAGTATTCGTACAAGAGAATATTCCAATGCGCTAGCTGGCTCTTGAGTAGTGAGCCAAATCAAGACTATAAAATAACTTATGGAGACTGACCCTAGGATATCACTGGCTTGTGACCTACTATTTTCTAACATGATCACTAATGCTTTTAACGGGGGCATGTTCTTATTTATTTAACTTACTTTTCCATTCCCCCTTTTATTAGCAAGCACCGTCCTCTAGGTTCATCACCCTCATGGAGCACTGTGTCGGAATGTAGGAACTGTGCAGCCTCTGCTGAATCTTTCACTTTCTTCGAACTGCGATCCAACATTTCTGATTCAAATTCAGTTAACACACTTTCCCTCACGCCTCTCTCCTTCCATTGAGATAAGGGTCTACATCCTTTTGTGACCCCACGAGCCAGCGCGAGCGCATCCAACAGAGCTTGATTCGCTCCTTGCCCTTTAAATGGACTCATAGGGTGAGCCGCATCTCCGATCAAAGTCACTTGAGCCCCATTCTCCAATAATTCTGACTTGAGTAGTTCTCGATCATACACGGGATAACCTGAAACCTGAGCTTCCAGGGTCGCAGCTATAATTTGAGGAATGGGATCATGCCACTGACATCTAAGACACGCTTCTTCCTTGAGTGCTTGAGCTCCTTGAGCACTCAACGCCTTCGCCTCATTTTCTGACATTGGGAAGCTTAGCTGCCACATCACCGAGTCTGACGCATAAGGCATTATATAAATCCGTTCATTACCATTGGCAGTTTGAAATACCGTAGCAGAATCCAATAAAGGGTCCAGCAAATTACTATTTTTTATAACACAGCTATCAAGACCTTCGTCACCTTCACCCTCAAGGTCAGCCAAAGGACAAATACCCAAAATCACAATACAATCTAGGTAGCGTAAAGGTGTAGTTTCTTCCCCAATCAGCAATCTCCGTACCGAGCTACGAATACCATCCGCTCCCACCACAAGATCCGCTTTGGCGGACTTCATCTTTCCCTTATCCTTACCCTCACTTTCAACCTGAAAGCGCAGTTCTACACCCTCACCCTTACACTCCTCAAAATCGACTAACTGGTGCCCCCAGTGAACAGCATTATGCCCACCAAGCTGTTCTAGCAAAGCTAAGCGCAACGACTGCCTAGCAATATGCACATTCGTGCGCTTCGGTGGCATTTTCGCATCTAACTGCTCTAACTTTCTGATTCCCCAATCGCCAATCACTTTTCCTTCGGTAGTATGAACAACATGTCTTGTTGAAATCACGCCCTCTTGTAACGAAGAAATCCCCAAACCCTCGATGGCTCTACTCGCTTGTTGTAGAGTGAGTCCATAACCCTGAGATCGTGTATCGAAGCCGCTATCGCGTTCATAAAGAGTAAAAGGTATTCCGCGATGCAAACAAGCCACGGCGAGCGCCACCCCACCTATTCCACCCCCAATTATGGCAATGTGTGGGTAGTTTTCTTTATCAGGTAAAGCTTGGGTAGCAGAATGAACTAACCCAGACCCTCTACAGCTCAAACATGTGTCGAGGTGACCCTTAGGACGAACTGGAGCAGTTCCTTCACTCTTCGCTTTTTCAAATTGATCTAACGCCCTCTGGTAGCGAAGCCTCACTTGCTTGCGGAGCCTCCTACGTTTTTTACCGTTTCCCTGACATTCCAGGCAAATAGTCCAGTTATTCTGCTCATTCTTCAACTTTTCCACCTGCCCTGTATTTAATAACTACTGGTAACCAGCCACTGCTTTCCCTTCAATAATATCAAATAATTAGATGTCACGTTGCATCAAAAGCACCTTCATAACGAGGCTCGCTAAACAGGCGAATGCCATAAGTGAAGCTAATGACCTACTATTTCCCAATATGATTGCAAACAGTTATAACGGCGAGTGTCCTCATTAATCAAATACCAAAAATAGTAAAAATATTAACGAGCCACAATAACAACCCATAAAACGATACATATTTTATCAGTATAATGAATACAAGATTTATACTCCTATATTTTTAATACTTGAGGTATTTTTAGGGCACTATTGGGTTTCATTAATTTGGATGTACTCGGTTGAGGTAAGTCATACGCGATTTCTCGGTGCTCATCCAAAAAAGAGGCATCACGAAAGAACTAGGTCTCTTTTGCAGCATGTTTAAATCAATTATCACCTAAGGCTCAAGTCCTCAAAACCTGAGTTCGCGTATTACTATATTTTCACAAAGGGGCCTTATCATTAGCCTTAACTAACAGCTTGGCTGTCGATGAATACTCCAACGTTGGAAAAGATTATTCAAAAACCCGTTTCTTGTTCAAAAATAGCTTAAAGGCAATACTCCGCACCTAATTACACAAGTTAATTACGTGGCTGGCCAACTAAGCGAATTTTTAAGGGTTGCTTATAATTAAGCGCCTGTTTGGGCAATTGTTGAGCGTCCTGCAGGCCCGAATTAATCGTAATTGCGCTTAAGATATCAATCCCTTGGGTATGAGCAAACAATTCATGTAACCGATCCTGGTCCTCTTGATTTAAAACCTTAAATTGCGTTTGTAGTTGCTCTAAACAATACACCCTGTAATGAGTAGTTTTAGTATTATTAAAGGTAAAAGTTTGGCCTACATGATTAAACCGTTTTTTACCGGCTTCATGGGCATGCGCATTTTGAGCCAAATAGGGCAGATAATCATTAGCAATACGTTTTAATAATGGCTGCCAATGATCTCCTTCGGGCCATAACCACTGTTGTGCTTTGGGTAATCTTGCAGGTTTAGCATTCCATAACCTAGCCACCCATTCATGGCAGTTACTGGCATGACGGCGCATAACTTCAACCGAGGTGTAATCGTTACCAAAATGGCGAAACATAGACGCAAAATAACCAAAATCGGCGGCGCTGGGATGGCTGCCAAATAAAAACGGTTGTTTCTCTAATAGAGGCTCTAAAAAATCGAACTCTCGGAATAACATGTCACGTACATCGCCTTCATTTTGTTTATTCACACCATCGTTGTATAGCCATTCCTTCTTTTGGCGACGAGCAAAATATCGGCCCAGAACAGGGGCCAAAAACCGGCCTACAAACTCCTTACCAATAACGTTACCCACCGCACGGCTAGAATTTTTTGGCACCCAGCGCCACCACATTGCAGGGCGCCATAACCACTCGTCGCCATAGTCTTCTAGCAATAACACTAAAAACTTAAGCGCGGGATCTGTTGGAAAAATGGAGTGTTGTGGATAGATTTTTTCAAACCATTGCAACATAGGGGTGCTATCAAATAACCACTGATTCTTGGCCGTTTGTACGGCGGGCATTTTTTTAACACCGGTATTTTTTGCAATTAAGTCAAACGACTTTAAGTTGATATCTTGTGATACATAATTGATTTGCTTGTAACGCAGATACGCTTCTAACTTGCCACTAAAATACGAAATATCTGATTTATAAACAGTATAAGGCGCATTGGGATCTGATTGAGTTTGAGTCATGTTTGTCTCATTTTTATTATTAATATCTTCAGGGTAATTCAGATAAGATTTTTTATCTAGAGGGGCTTATTTCCGAACAGAGTGTAGCTACCAGACGAACAATAAGCGTAGACAATATTTCCACCAGGTGCATTAAAGGAATTTTCAGTTTAACCCCACGAACCCACAAGCTCATTTATGTCATAGCCAAAACAGCCTAATGCCCAGCTCCTTAAGATAGTTGCGTCCCCTTTTTTCACTCATTCCTCTTACTTTCATGATATTATTTTTTAACTTATAAATTGTTCTAAGCACTTAACTTGACTGTAACGCTAATTTTTAATCTCCCCAAAAATAGATGAGTACCAGTTTCTATGAAAGAAGACCAAGAACACTGGAATACACGCTTTAGAAAACGCCCCTTGATACAACCCAATTCACCCGGATTTATTGAAGAAAAATTTGACCAACTCATTCAGGGAACTGTGCTTGATGTAGCTAGTGGTGATGGTGCTGCAGCGCTCTATCTCGCCGAAAAAGGATTCATCGTCACCGCAACCGATATATCCGACGTTGCATTGGAACGATTAGCCTTCTTTGCTCAAGAACTGAATTTGGAGGTAGCTACTTGCTTAGTGGACTTGGACCAGCCAAATGCTTTCACCCACCTAGGTACATTTAATAACATCGTGATTACACACTTTAAACCCGAGACCATCTACTGGCCGCTGTTGGTGTCGCTACTTCGTCCTGGCGGGCAGTTGCTAATTAGCACCTTTAACCTGAAGCACCATCTCGAAAACAATTTCTCTCGACGCTTTTGTTTAGAAGAAAACGAGTTAGTTAATGTTAACGATAAGCTAGTTCTGCAGCACCACGCATCCGTTAACAGAAGCGGAAGTTATATGGACGACTACTTATTTCGTCGGGTGTAGTGGCATCCAGGAAAAACTTTAGTATTTCATATACAAGACCCTGCATCTAAGTTAGCTTCTTAATCCATAAGCAGACATTCGACGCATGAATTCAGATATATGACGCTTAGCGATTGAAATTGAATGGTAAAATACGAACATTTTGCAAGCTGGTAGAACTAAAGAAGTGAGTAACGTAGTTACTTTAGAGCTGATTATTAACAACCTTGAAATAGATCTTTTCTAAACAAGATCTATAATTAAGTAATAAAAGTTTTTTATTGCATCGACGTTTTATTCAACTTATCCGTTTTCGCTGGGTTTAACATGAAGATATATCTTCGACTTGCTTTTGTTCTCTGCTTGTTAGCAAATAGCTCTGCCAATGCCCAGAAAATATTTACTGTGGCATGTAATGAGAAGAACGAACCTGCGTGCTTTGAAGATACAGATGGCAATATTGTCGGTGTAAATGTAGACATTATTCGTGTGCTATGCAAACGCTTAAATTTAAGCTTAGAAATTAAACTAGTACCATGGAAGCGTCTCTTATCTTTAGTCGAGCATGGACAAGTTGATGCTGGCATGCCTCTTTTCAAAACACCGGAAAGATTAAAATACGCGCTGTATCCAAGCACCCCTCTTCATAAAGTAGCAATGCAAGCTTACACGCACCCCCATAGTGATTTTACTTATACACGTTTACCAGAAGACTTGTATGGGAAAATAGTGGGTATAAGAAGAAGTTATAGCATTTCACCCAAATTCGACCAAGCAGTTGCAGGCGGCTATATCGTTATCAATGAGGTAGATTCAATTAATCAACTTATAGGAATGACAATATCAAATCGAGTAGATGTCAGTATCGATAAAGGATCCACAATTAATTTCTATTTAAAAAAAGAAGGCGTGGTCTTAAAACATATTGGGCAAGTAAGCCAGCCACAAGCAGCATTTTTAGCTATTTCGAAACTGTCTTCTAAGAATGTAGAAAGCTTGTTTCGTAAGGTTGATGCGACGCTTCAAACAATGGAAAACGAGGGTGTTATTGAGGAAATTACTAATCGATTTATTCAACGATTCTAGCTAATAATGTATTTAGACTATAACTTTCACTAAGAGGCTTTTGCACACAACGTCTTCTTGGAGCCATTTGATCTTGCCCCATGAATACGGCTAAATATTTCTTTTAGTCTGAATTTTTTACCTTTATTGCTTTCATCCAAGTCTGATCCGCCGCTCCTCACCTTAAATAACCGAATAAAGCGAGCTTTTGGTTCGCTGTATTTTTAAAATTAGTTTAATTTTAACCTCTTTGCTTATACTTCCATTTAATAGAAATATATATTTTTTCATCGCTTTGGCCATGACTAAGGCCCGATATTGACTGACTAGAAATACCATCTCAAAATTTAATGGCAAAAAAAAGAGCGTAATCCAGAACGATCCTCCAGCTTTTACATAAAAAAGCTTACTATGTTCTGTCTGATCGATAAGGCGAGATCACCATACGGTATCAAGGCAACGAAACACAAAAAATGACGCCCAACACCCTAAAGCAGAAGATTTTTTAATATCTCGTGAACATATTTACAAATGACTGGAATATAAACGTAATTTAGATCACGTTTTTGTCGTCCGCCGTTACGCTATGTCTTTCTGAAAGTTTATTAAGACGCAATTGACCTATAACATACAAACACGCGTTGAGTAATGCGCATTTGTATGCGTAATTCCTATTTCTGTTTAGATTTAGCTTCTCTAATTTGAACAGGGCTCGCAGCTAAAACATCAACACAAGCGATCAGGTTAGTTTTTTTATCTATTTGACCAAAACTCAATACACCTGTTGGACAACTTGAAACACAAGCCGAGCAACGTACGCATTCTGGGTCTTCCATGGCTTGACCTTTGTTGGCAAAACTCATAACGTCGATGCCTTGATGGCAAACACTAGTACATGAATTACAACTGATGCATTTGTCTTTATCAGCAAAAATTCTAAAACGGCTGAATCGAGAATAAATATGCATCAAGGCTGAAAGTGGACAGGCAAATCTGCACCAAACGCGGCCTGAGAATTTAAAGTAAAGCCCTACCCCAAATATTCCACCTAACACGACGTCAACCATCCATTTCCAGCTAAACAGGTTAACCAGTTTATATTCACTGTTTTCACCTTTTAAGAGCAGGTCAAACGATTGATGCATCCAGCTCTCTGGATTCAGCCAGCCGCCAATACGAATAAATAGCATGATGATGGCGACCACTAAAATCACTTGGCCGAGCATGTTTAATTTATTCCAAAACGGGCCGTGTGGCATTTTGTGCCGGTGGGTATCACCCATCGTTTCAGCCAGAGCGCCGCAAGAGCAAATCCAACCGCAATAGGCACCTTTACCGTATTTATATACCAGCGCCGGTATGATAATAAAGGTTTGTACCGCACTAATAATTAACCAACCAGCCATAGGTGTAGGGGTAAATACGTTATAAACATTCAGTGGCCAAGCTAGAATAAACCCATAGGCATGCCAGTAAGCTCTTGGGTGTCCCCATTCTGGCCAGTGGTGCGCGGCTAATTCTTGCGCCGATATGTAACTCGGAAATAAACTATCGGCGATTTCTTTGGCGGTGCCGCTATCAAAAAATCCTTGGTAACCTAACCATGGCAAAAGTATCTCAGGCAATAAAAACAGTGGAATAACCTGAATAACAAACAGACTGACAGTTTGTGTGGTCACATAGGGTGTTTGACGCCTTTTAATACGTTGCCAACCAAAATAACCAATAAGGCTAGTGTAAATTAAAGTGTAATAGAATGAACGGCTTTTCATTGAGACAGCCATAGTACCGAGAAGGCTATCGCGTTCGTCCACCATCTGCTGCCACCACGGGCTAATACTGCCAATAATATCGGGCATTTTATTAGGGAAAGCCACACTACCCCATAACTGATTTAACCAGCCGTAATTTTTCCAGTCATAAAGCGCCATAATAAAGACGAAAAACAGAGCAAAATAAATCCAGCCCATCGGGCTACTTTCACCCGCAATTGGAATACCACTACGTCTAAAAAAGTTGAGTGGCGCTTCCCGCCCAATTAAGCTTAATACGGCATCGTTAGTGAGTGTCTGTTCAGGCTGGCCTTTGGTTTTGATGTTGACTGAATTGGCTTCGATCTGACGGACGACAGTATCGGTTTTAACATCTACTTTTCCAGCGGCTTTTAAGTCCATTAACTTTTTCAAGTTGTCTGGCTTTGGCAATGGAAAATGACCGTCTCGATGACAAAGTGTCACGTTTGCACCCGCTTCACTGGTGGCAATTGCCGCTTCAAGCGCACTGTCGCCACCACCCACAATAACCAAATCTTTGCCCTTGAACACTTTAGGGTCGTGCAGGCGATTCATACACTTATCGCTTTGTTCACCTTCAACACCTAATTTTCTAAAGTTACCCGAACGACCGATCGCAATGATGACCCTAGAAGCTTTGATATGTGCGTCATCTTTGCCCAAGATAACCTGCATTACACCTGACTTTCGCTCAACATGTGAGGCGCGTGCAATTTGGTGTTGAATACCCGCATTGGCTACTTTTTCCTGCAACATGTGCAGTAAGCTCTCTTTATTCGGTTGAGCGTCACCATTGGTGTATTTGTTCGTTAGGTCCGACTCATCAAAGGTAATTTTCCCTTCAGGTACCATCTTTTTGGGGTAGGTAAATATGGGTTTTCCTTTTGGAAAATTACCAATGGTCGAAAATGGTTCGCTTGCTTCTAACAGTAAAAAATTAAGCTGGTTCGCTTTTGCTTCCAGCGCTGCGGCATAGCCGCTAACACCACCACCAATGATGACTAAATCATAGATATCTGCTTTGGGTGTTCGATTGAGAAAATCCCCGTCGTTAACAATATGTTTTACAGCTTTTGCACCAGAGTCTGCTGAAAGTTTTAGTAGTGGAACACCGGTGAGATCACCAACTACATAAGCACCATTTAAGGCCGTGGTGCCATCACTATTAATGAGTGGCAGTTTTTCAGGAATACCGGCAGGCCATTGTCCGTGTAACCAATGGTTATATTTTTTAACTAGTCCGATCATATGGTCGATTCCAAGTGGTTTAGGGTCATTGTATTAATGTTTTTGTAACATGCGTTGTATGACTGGAAGAATGGCGATGTTTAAAAATCGCTTTTTGTATCAGGGGTAATAAAATACCAAGTACAAGCCCGCAAGCTATGGCAATGAGTGGCCAGACGGCAGGCTGCCAAATATGCTGACTAGCAAAAGGCCCCAGAACCTCGTAGGTTAATGGCAATAAACTGATCCAAGCTATCAACCAAATATTGGGTGATAGCGCTAATAGCGGGACTAATGGCATTAGGTACCAGGGAAATACCACTGGACTAATCAATAACGGCAGGGCTAAGACCCATTGAAATATCGGTAAAAAAGAATCATGTTTATGTTGGGTCCGGTTTCGTAGAAGTTGAACCCAGCTAATAATCGCAATCACTAAAAGACCTAAGAAAATAAAAGAAAGTGTGCTCACTAAAAGCTGATGAGCATTAAGAAAGGTTTCTAATGTGCTAAACAGAGGTGAGCCAAAACGCCACTTTTGAAAAAAAACCTGCAGACTACCAATGGCTTGAAACCCACTTAGAATAGTTGCCAAATACACGAAACAAATCGTAATGACCGCACTAAAACCCATTCTAAAACCATTTACCAGAGGGTGTAGATGCCAACCGCCTTTAACACAGCGGCTTTGTTTTTTGGGCGATCCAGACTTAAAAGCAAAAAACAAAGGCCCGAGCAGTAGTATCGGGGTTAGTTTTAGCAATACGCCCAGCCCGATAAAAAAACCACACAAGTGAGCACGATTATTTTGCCAGGCCCAGAGAGCAGCACAAACAGCCAAGGTTGAGAACGTATCAATATGCGCTCCTATTCCCGCCTCTAATATCAGCAGAGGAGACAGTGCCAACAAAGGTAAGTGCTGGAGTTTATTCGCTTGTTTTAATAAAAAATAACCCAACCAAAGCGTACCGAGACTGGCCAGCATTAATAGAAACTTCCAAAAAAAAGGCCCCCAGATATGGCCAAAAGCGGCACTACTTGTAAAGAGTGCAAGCGCGACGGGCGGATAAATAGTGACATATTTAGCCTGCTCTGCTGGCGGGTTCCACAGCGCTCGTTGTGCCTGCAAAGCAGGTGCTTCGTGCGTGACTTTGTATGGGTCTAAGCCGTTCAATACAATCTGCCCATCAAACAGATAGCGACTCATATCGTTTGAAGTGTAAGACGGCAGAGGTAAAAGTATAACCCGCGCTAATATGGCTACCCACAACACATGACGAATGGCTTTCGATGACTCAAAGGTCTGATCTTGATGGTTAAATTGATACCAAACTACCAGCATCAAAATAGCCGCAAGACTAAACTGGAGCAGCGTTAACCGACCCAGCTGCGAGGGTAAAAAAAAGGCGCTGCCACCGTGGTGCACATCAACCAGTAAATAACTAAAGGCGATGCACACAAAGAACAGTAGCAAACTGATAAAATGCGCCTGTTTGTTGAATAAATTAAACATTGTTAGTTTCTTTTATCCCTTCAGTTAAGTGTTCTATTTGCTTTGATCTGAGCGATAAAACTTTCAGCTGCGGTTGCGGTAAAGCCCACCATTAAGAACAATAATACGGGTAGCATTAACCACACTTGGTTAAACACCGCCCAAATTGCGACCAATAAAAACACTGACGCTAACATCAGTTCGAAGGCCACCCCTTTCGGTTTGACTGCTTGGTAAAAACTGAACCCTAAGGTTTCAGCCGCAGCGGTATGAGTGTCTGGCTTCTGTATTGATAGATTTTTTGAGAGAAGGTGTTCACCACTTTTAGGGGTGCGTACAAACTCGCTTTCCTGCCCTCTTAATGCTTCGATGCCTGCTTTCGCATTGTTATAAGCCAACTGAATACCAATCAATAGAAGTCGTGGCAGTTTCAAAAACGCGGCTGTTTTGGAGCGCCCTAAAGCAACTTGACCGAAATACAGGTAAATTAAATGAGAGACTGAAGACAGCATTAACATGGGCAAATCGATCCAAAAAACGGTTTCGAGCTGCAGGTATTCTCGTGCAAATAAACTAGGTAATAACAAGCAAACGGAATCAATCATCATAATCAAGTAAGCCAGGTTATTAGACAGGTGAAAGCTTGCTTCAACTTTATGCTTAAAACTAAACTTTGAACGCCAGACTTTACCAAGCATTTTTTTCATTACCTGCACACCGCCTTTTGCCCAACGATGTTGCTGGCTTTTAAACGCAGCCATATCGGCAGGTAACTCACCGGCACAGCCTTGGTGATTGAGGTAGCGCATTTTCCAGCCCTTGAGTTGGGCACGGTAACTTAAATCTAAGTCTTCAGTTAAGGTGTCGGCACTCCAGTGACCGGCATCAATAATCGCTTCAGTGCGCCACATACCAGCGGTGCCGTTAAAGTTGAAGAACAAACCACGACTACAGCGTACTTGTTGCTCTAAACTGAAATGAGAATCTAGCATCATCGCTTGGGCTTTGGTTAAACTGTTGCTGTTACGATTTAGATGCAACCAACGAAACTGAATCATGCCCATATTAGGTTCGTTGAAGTGGTGAATAGTCTCTTTGAGTAGCGTTGGTTCAGGAATAAAGTCAGCATCAAAGATTGCGATAAACTCACCGGTCGCATGCGCCATGGCCTCTTTAAGAGCACCCGCTTTAAACCCAGTACGAATCGTACGCTGCAGGTGTTGTATATTAATTCCTTGACGCTGATAGTGACGCACCCGATCTGCAATAATCTGGCTTGTTTCATCTGTTGAATCATCAACAATTTGTATTTGTAGCTGTTCAGCCGGGTAGTCAAAACCCGCAACGGCATCGACAATACGGTTGGCCACTAAACGTTCATTGTACAAGGGGATTTGTACGGTTATTTTTGGCAGCTCATCGAACTTTTTAGGACTTAAGGGTTTATAATGACGAGCGCCAAACCATCGAAATACCATCGATAGGCGATGCAGGCCAAATAGGCATAATAAGCCTATCAGGCTATAATGTACGATTAAGATTAAGATGCTGAAACTCGTCATAACATGAACTCTTTATGGTAAATATTTAATGGGCTGGCAAAGGGTCACATTAAAATGAAGCAGTAAAACCTATTTGCATACCGTCACCTTTCAAGGTGTTTTCGCCGTAAAGGTCTTTGTTGTAGGTGAGCTCCATACCCCAGCGAACTTCAGAGCGTGGACGAGGTTTACCAAATTGCCAGCCCACTGATAATTCGAGTTTTCCTAAGTCATATTCAGGGGTAGCGGAAAGATTAGCGACTGAACTATCCGCCGATGCAGTCACTTTGTCTGCATTACCAGCGCTTTGAATACCATCTAGTTTTGTGCGGAAATAGAGATTGTCGTTAGCAGAAAAACCGTACTCAAGCAGGTACCTAATTTCATCTGAAGGTTCATCGGTGCGCAAACGGTAGCCCAGCTCTGCGCCAAAATAACCATACGCATTCAAGCTTTTGCCAAGTAACATTTTAAATTCATAATCTTCCTGGCCATTACCGCGTGGTAATTCATCATGTTCGTCATAAAGCGATGGGGTTTTAAAAAGCAAAGAACTGGATAAAACATAACTGTCAGAAAACCATTGATATCGCACACCAAGTTCTGTATCGCCAAAACCTTTAGAGGTAGTTGTGGCACCCAGTTCATCGGTTTGTTTCAAATCTTGATAAAGCAAAGTTCCAAAAACAGCTAGATTATTACCTAATCCATATTCCCCATAATAAGAAGTGTTTTGTCCTTCAAATTTTGATCCAGTCTTCTTTTCACCAAAACTCTCATCTGCCTCGTAGTTTGAAACGGCTATTTTGCTATACCCTTCACCTTCACCCGGCACCCATGCACCAGCTAAAACTATTTGAGAACTACAGGCTCCTACCATGATAAATGCAGTTGTTGCTCGACGAACATGAGAATAAATTACCATATATACCTCTTAGTATAATTGTCTTGTTTATGTTGATTTTTGCTTGATTTGTTTGATGTGATTTATCCTAAGCCATTGATAAGCAAGTATTCAAGCGTCAAAATCAAAGATGATAAATTCAGAATATAGGCGTGATATTTGGGATTTATTTGTGATAGTTTTGTGATAACTGGCGCTGATAGGGTTCAAAGATATGATTGAATTAATTCAATACTAAAATGACTAATCTGTTATAGCTGTGTGATAAATACGTAATATTTACCTTGGATAATTGTGTCTGTATTTCGATTAACACAGAGGCCATTATCAGATGTATTTTAATAAAAAAATTTGCGTAATCATTCCAGCTAAGGATGAACAACCTTCGATTGGCTTGGTTGTCAGTGCCTTAAAAAAGCTACGTTTTATAACTCAACCTGTCATTGATGAAATTATTGTTTGCGACAATGGTTCGCAAGACCTAACCGCTGAGACAGCTAGAGCAGCGGGTGCCACGGTCGTATACCAGCCTTCTCTGGGTTACGGTATTGCATGCTTAACCGCGATGAAAGCTTTGCCTAAAGATTGCGACATTGTGTTGTTTGTCGATGGTGATCATGCTTTTAAAGCTGAGCAATGTCTTGATTTATTAGTCGGCATGATAGCTGGCGCAGATATGGTAATTGGCTCCCGAGTATTAGGAGAAAGAGAACCTGGCGCATTAACGGGCCCTCAAATGGCAGGAAACTGGGTGGCGAGTTTACTCATTAAATTGATTTGGAAACAACAAGTCACCGATCTAGGCCCGTTTAGAGCAATCAGCTACCCCGCGCTGCAAAAGATTAACATGTTAAACCATACCTTTGGCTGGACGGTAGAAATGCAAATAAAAATGATTTTGCATCGTTTTACCACGGTCGAAAAAGCAGTCGATACTCGAGTAAGAATTGGCGTATCTAAAGTGAGTGGCACCCTAAAAGGCTCTATTGGTGCAGGAGTAGGCATATTAAGTATGATAGCCAAACTATGGTGGCAGCACAGACGATCACCCATACCATTGAAACCTCATTGCCATATGAAAAATAAATATAAGGAGGCGAGGCGCTAACCGGTACAGGCAGACATGTTCTTAAAAATTTATTACCCGATTCGTGCCTTTTGAAATAGTAACTAACATTATAAGTGTTCGTAGCGGTAAATTTTATTATTTATACTATAATCTAATTGACTTAAATTTCGCTATGAATAGGCATTGGTAATGTTATGCGTTCATTTTCTTCATTTTTCTTATTATTAATAATGACTAACACGGCTTATACTGAGCAGTTAAGTTCTGCCACAGCTCAGTGGAGCCCATACGCCATGATAAACGAGAATAACTCTTTAAATGGTATTGCGGTTGATATTTTTAACCAAATCATTAATCGTTCCGGTCATAATAATAAATCTACACTACTTCCTACTAAAAGATTAAATCTCTTATTTGATACCAATAAAATCGATATCAATTTTGCTGACTCTCCGGATTGGAACCCTAAAAAACCAAACCCTCAATACGTTTTCACAGCCCCATATATGCACGTCACTGAGTATATTTACTTTAAAGAAGGCAGCGTTCTAACTGTCAGTCAGCCAAGTGATTTGAATGGAAAAATTGTAGGTATCAACTTTGGTTATTATTATGAAAATTTTACACCATTTTTCAAGCAAGAAAGCATTCGAACCTACCAAAGCTACACGGCCAACAAACTTGTTAAACAATTGAACATGGGTCGTATAGACGCTATTTTTCTTGACGAAATTGCATTTAAACATTTGCTCAATGAAGAAAAGTTGCCACCAATATCTTTTAAGCGCGGTAAACAGCTGTCTAAAGCGCCACTTGGGTTAAAAATACGTATTGAGAAAAAGCACCTTCTTACGAAATTCAACCAAGTTATTGCCGGATTAAAACAAGATGGTAGTATTAAGCAAATCATTAATAAATACACTGCACCTAACATCCTGCTGGAGGATACATTCATACCTTATGATTTGAGCAAGTAGTCGTAAACTATGTGATGTATACTATGATTATCAGTAAATCTGATCCTAAAGAGCAGCACTTTCTATGCTTAAATCATGGGGCGTTAACTTATTTACTTGGCTGATGTTAATCAGTAGTAGTTCGGCATTTTCAAACACACTCACCATTGTAGGAGAACCCTCTCCTCCCTATCTTTTTGAGCATCAAAACTCAGCAGTGGGCATTGATGCCGAAATAATTCGACATATATTTAATCACCTTAACGTCAAGTACGATATTTCCCTCTGCCCACGCGTTCGCTACAAAATGGCCAGGCAGACATCGGTATAGCCTTTACACAAGCACCAAGCCTCGACCCCTACGCTCTTTACCCGAGTTTGTATTCACGTGACAATGAATTTGTATTAGTCACAAAGACAAAGCATGATGCGACGAGCCTAACATATGCCAAAAGAAATGATTTCTTACTTGGGGTGGGTTCGCGGCGAAACTTACAACCAATTATTTGGGAGTCATTTCCGTTCAAAGGAGCAAAACTTACCGACTATAACGCTCAAATATATCCTGTAATCGACATTACTTATGGGCTTAAGATGTTGAATTTGAATAGAATCGACGCATTCATTTCAGATGGACTTTCAGCTCGTTTTACCACAAAGAAGCTGAAACTCCAGAATATTCAGCAATATGACTTTATTGCTTTTTTTCAACCTACGACAAATATTTATGGAACTGCGTCATCTTTCAAAAATGTTGAATATGAAAACCTCCCAATGCTCTTAAAGGCATATGACAAGAAACTAGAAGAGTTTAAGCAATCACCTAGTTTTTATCGCCTATTCAACTGGGACTGGGATGTTAATGCGACATATATCCCTTCAGAAAAAAATAAAACTAAAACCAACTTTCTAGTCGGTGACGTAGTAAATATCGGATTTCTAGCAGCTTTATCCGGACCGTCGTCAGGATGGGGTAAACCAGGACTAACAGGCATCAAACTATTTCTATCGGAAATTAATGCGCGTGGAGGGCTACTTGTTGGTAATACAAGCTATCCACTTAAATTATCAATTTATGATGATAAATCAGATCCAGAGTTAGCGTTAAAGGGGGCAAAAGAATTAGTAGATAAGTATCAGGTAAAATTTATAAACGGTATTGGTGGCTCAAGTGCAGATGCAACTCACCCATTCTTGACTGAGAAAAAAATCATTTATGCCAGCTTAATTGCTACTGATATTAACGATCGCCCCTATTTATTAGTTGGAGGCGATGTAACGCCAAGGATAGACATGCTCCGCCCTTGGTATCACAAAAATAGAAACCCGATATTAAAACGCTGGGCAGTTGTTTCTCAAAACGACCCTATCGCTCAAAGTTCTCAAGCCTAGGAGGTTGGTTCAGCAGTGGCAGAAGGCTGGAACGTTGTGTATGACAAGCATTTTCCGGTCAACACTAAAGACTTTGCGACAATTGTTGCAGGCGTATTGGCTACCAAGCCAGATGTCGTAAGCTTAAACTTAACTTGGCCCGGATTTGTCGAATTAATCCTTCAAGAGCTTTTCATTCAAGGGTACAGAGGAGAAATTTGAGGAAATTATATGGATGTTGAAGCCAATTTAAAGCGTGTTCCAAGCTGGTTTCATGAAGGAATTGTCGATAGCTTCCCTTTATTTAATGACCCTTTCTGGGGTAAATCATCAAAACAATACAAGTTTTATCAAAAGTGGTTAAGCCGTTATGGATCAGGTGCACCCGAAGATCTGGAAAGAGATTTCACCGGAATTGACTGGGATCATTTCATTATGTTGAAGGTATGGGCGTTTGACGCTCAACTTCCCAAAAGCTTTGATCCAGACAATATAATTGAGGCTTTACGTGCGCAAAAATCATTTCCAACGTTACTGGGTAATGCTTCTATGTCAGGTGAAGAAATGTGGGGTATCAAAAATATGGTTTCTCCACCTATTCCGATTAACGAAGTTCGAAACGGTGTTAAACGCATTCAAAGGATTAAGAAATTCGATGCCTGGTTTGAATCCAAGAAAGACGAAATAATCTCCGTCGTTAAAGAGAAAGGTTATTTTTGGCAAAAGTAGTATGCAATCTAAAATGCAAGTTCCTTAATTAAACTAACATTAATCAACGATACAGGTTACATCAATTGAAAAGGAATTATATCAAACGGCTAGGTTGTTATTAGCACTAATTTTAATTTCTCAAATGGCGAAGGCTCATACGAAAGCGAAAAGTGTCGAGCTGGCGTTTTACATACCAATCAAACACGGCTCTATGTTAGTAAAGAATCATTTGTTTGCGCCTGATTTGCTTCTTTATTGCTGCTTTTCCACGCTCATCCACAGCATGTATCTGAACTTAAAAAGAGATTCATTTATAAGTTTAACTGTGGTCTTTGATTTGCTGTAAAATGGTAACGTTAGAAATCTAGTTACTCTGGCCCTTTTAGCTGAACCCCCAAATAATTCAAATGAGCATATTTACCCTATTAAAACCCATGCCCACCT
>Ga0209290_1000640_pt1 | contig 22738 bp, 24 predicted proteins | sample EN1Hudsemesocosm_2_FD_184632 | JGI IMG/M metagenome (GOLD analysis project Ga0209290, IMG submission 184632) | Methane-oxidizing microbial communities from mesocosms in the Hudson Canyon - EN10B Hudson Canyon (SPAdes) (version 2) | ecosystem: Environmental > Aquatic > Marine > Cold seeps... | reverse complement strand
GCTTCAGTACAGAAAGCTTTAAGAATAGGCGTTAAGAAACCAAGCATATCGTCGGCTTCTTTCTTCTCGTCATCAGTACCGTGCACTAACAAATCTGCTTTTTGAGCTGCAAAGTAGATCATTGCGCGACAACCTTCAGCAATCGACTTCTGCGTAAGTAGCATGCGTCGAACATCAGGGTGAACGATGATTGGATCGGCTTTACCTTCTGGATTCTTAGGGCCAGTCAATGAACGCATTGCTAAACGATCTTTAGCATAAGTTAGAGCGCCCTGGAAAGAGCCTTCAGCAGCCGCTAAACCTTGGATAGAGGTACCAATACGTGCTACGTTCATAAACGTGAACATGCAGTTAAGGCCTTTATTTTCTGGACCAATCAACCAACCTTTAGACGCATCAAAGTTCATCACACACGTTGAGTTACCGTGAATACCCATTTTGTGTTCGATTGAACCACACGTAACGGCGTTTGAATCACCTGCGTTGCCATCCGTATCGGGTAAGAACTTAGGTACGATGAATAATGAAATACCTTTAGTACCTTCTGGTGCACCAGGTAGACGCGCTAGTACAACATGAATGATGTTATCAACCATGTCATGCTCACCAGCAGAAATAAAGATCTTAGTACCCGTAATGTTATAACTACCGTCAGCATTTGGCTCAGCTTTAGTGGTTAATATACCTAGATCAGAACCGCACTGAGGCTCAGTCAAGCACATTGTACCTGTCCATTCACCTGTAATAAGTTTTGTTAAATATACTTCTTGCTGCTCTTTAGTACCATGCTCTTCAATTGTGGCACGTGCGCCGTGACTTAGACCTGGGTACATACCCCAAGACCAGTTAGCCGTACCAATCATTTCACTTAATACAATATTAATTGACTCTGGAAGACCTTGACCACCATGCTCAACAGGAGCATTCATTGAAGGCCATCCGCCTTCTACAAACTGCTTATACGCATCTTTAAAGCCTGTTGGTGTTTTAACGCCATCTTCGCTCCAAGTACAACCTTCTTGGTCACCCACTTGATTCAGTGGTGCTAGAACTTCTTCACAAAACTTTGCACCTTCACCGATGATCGCGTTGACCATATCTGGTGATGCATCATCTGCACCGATATTGGTGTAGTGAGCTTCACTGTTTAAAACTTCATCCATAATGAACTTAATTTCGCGTAGGGGCGCTTTGTATTCTGGCATAGCTGTAACCTCAAATTTATTTATTTACGTTTTCACGCTTTGAATAGGGTGATTGGTAGTATTTATCACGACACAATCATACTTTGTCAAAATCGCCCACGATTTAAACTGCTATTCTACTGCCGATATATCATGAGCTAATGGCTCTTAATCTGTATCAGTAGGTCGTTAAGTGGGCTGATCAAAAAACAGAGCTTTTACTCAGTTTTAAGCGTCTTAAATCAAACGACTGTTTGAAACATACGTTTGATTCAAAGCATTGTCAAGATTTCATCAACTCTATTCCACCCAGTTTAAGGACAGGTAGCATGAATTTATCTGGTAAATTTACGCCAACACACCATGACAATTAGGCAAAAAGAATTGTAAAACAGAAGATTAGCAGAGTTTTAGAAATCTGCTGGGGGATGTGATAAGTGATTTGTAACTTTTTTTAAACCATCTCATCAATTTCAACAGATTTTGATTCAAGTGGGCCAATTACGTCCTCATATTCTGACTTAAAGCTTGTGCGCACTTCAGCATCACTTAAGGTGTTTTTCTCGGTACTGCTACCATCACTACGACTTGCACCTTCGCTAGCCTGCTCTCTCTGGCTCGCTATATTTTCAGCGGATAAATCTTTAAGTGCTTGAGCCAGCAATATAGACGCCGAAGCGGCCACACTTTGATCTTGCGCAGAAGGGTCAACAGGTGCAGTTGCTGCAGCTTTTACGATATTCATTTTTTTAATCGTTGCCGCCGGATCGCCATTCACAATAGAGGCATCGATAGGAACTTCACCGCCTACAGCATATCGCTGACCATTAGGGGCAGTCTGATAACTTAAAGAGACAGCGCCCGCCAATGAACCACCCACTGATTTATGCGCCTGTTCATGTGCTCGAACTTCACGATCACGCGCCTGCAGCGCCTGAACGAGCTCTAGCTGCTCTTCTGTTAACTGTCCTTGAGATGTATTTTTTTCTGCAGTTTGTTCTGCCGCAGCTCTGGTCTGAGGCTCATTTACCGGCTCACCCCCCTCCTGTCCATCAGAAGAATCATCATCGTCGCTTGCCGTTGTTTTATCACTAATCGTCGAACGATCTACCAAATCAACTTCTGAAGCCTCCTCTGGATCCGAACTTACGTCAGCTACAGGACGTTCTATCGCGTTTCGGCTGGGTGAAAGCTGCTGAGCGGTGGTCGCACCAACAGAAACTCGAGTATAAACAGGTGGCACGGCAATATTGGTAATTGCTTCAGCTTTATTACTATTGGAAAGTGACACCGTAACAGATGACGAAAGTGTAGACGATGCGATATCTCTAGAACTAGACGAGACCGCTCCAACACTGCTTGACGAAGCAGAGGATGGTATAGAAACTGTATTGACAGGTAAAACTTGCATATTTATCACCCCACTTACGCGGTGGTTTGCGCCCTATTTATACTCAGTGCTTTTGAAAAAATTCAGGCCATGGTATCAAGCAAAGTGCCTAGCACCTCATCAGCTACTTCCACGACTTTTGCAGAGGCTTGAATAGAACGCTCATAGAGTTTTAACTCCAAAATAGGTTCAACAAAGCTAGCTGAACCAGAAGCATTATCGCTTGTACCTATTTTTGCAATCTCGCTCGCAGATTTTTCAATACCCTGCAAGCCTCGCTGTATACCTTCTAGACCCGTTTGTTGAATTGAACTTAGATTCATAGCCTCAACCTTTATAATTTAGCTCCATAACGTTAAACAGCAGTTTTGGAACTTACATTAATCTAATTAAAGCAAAAAAACGGCTATTTTTCAACCAACCTGCTATTCAAATTACAATTCAAGACAATCTAAAACCAGTTCGTTACAAACATCTTTAGGTGATTGACCCACTGAATAGGGTAAACACCCTAGCATTGGTGCATTTAAAGCTGACGCTAGCGTAGCAATATTTTCCTGTTCATAAGACATCACCTCTTCAGAGGACCTATTACCTACCCACCCAGCTAAGTTCAAACCATCTCGTTTGATAGATTCAGCCGTTAACATCGCATGATTAAGACAGCCTAGCCGTAAATCAACCACCAAAATAACCTCTAATGCTAACTGCTTAGCAAGATCAGCCATCGTTTCACGCGGATTAATAGGAACACGCCAGCCACCCGCACCTTCAACAATCGCAAAATCAGGGCGTTTCATTAATGCCCCCCTACAAATGCCATCCATTCGAGCCGCGGTAATGGTTTTATTTTCTAATGCGGCAGCTATATGTGGCGAAGCGGCAGCTTTAAGTGCCACTGGATTCACTTGAATATACGGTAATGCTACATTTGAATGCTGCATTAACTGTTGAGCATCCTCATTTTGCCATTGCAGTTTACCGTTACCAATATCTACTTGTTCACAACCGGCAGCCATGGGCTTTAAACCCATCGTACTTAAGCCTTTACTCGCCGCAGCCTCTAGCAAAGCACAGCTCACAAAAGTCTTACCTACACCTGTGTCAGTCCCAGCAAGAAAATATGCTTTTGCCATTCTAGTACACACCTTTTATTAAATTTGTAACCATTAAACCTGCAATATTATGCACAAATAATACAGACTAGTTTTTTGATAAAACTCCAAAAAGCACCTGGTAAGTCGCAGGCAAAGCGCCATCATTTAAACGGAAGTTTTCATAAGCAGTCAAAAAGTGTTTAATTCTTTGTTTACCCGTTAAATGCGTCGCTCGGTGAGAAGTCATGTTGTGAGCACCTAATGTTTTCAGTTCCCGCGTCAGATCTTTCACCTTTTTGTAATAAAGTACTTTTTCTTGTATTTCAAGCTCTACTGTATTCAAGGCAGTACTTGAAACGGCTTCCTGATAATCAGCAAGATAAGCAAAGGCATTAACATGTTGAAGTCCATCAACTTTTGACCAAGCTGATTTCAACTCACATAACGAACCATCTACTAGGCTTGAAAAAACAAACACGCCATCTTTTGACAAGACCCGCTCTATTTCACTAAACAACGTATTTAAGCTACCACACCACTGAATAGCCAAACTAGAGAACATCAGATCAACGGAGCCTGATTTAAAAGGGAGCCTTTCACCATCCCCTATTAGCCATGATATGTTTGTATCAGCAGTGTCTTTTTCATTTACTTTACGCGCATAACGTATCATTTCTTCAGACAGGTCAAAACCTATCAGGTCTGCATTCGGATACCGAGCCTGTAGTCCTGATAAAAAATAACCCGTACCACACCCTAAATCAACGATACACTTAGCGTTGGTTGCAGGTATCTTTGACAATAATTCGCTGCCAACATGACGCTGAAAATGAGCAACCGAATCATACTTAGCCGCTGCATTTCCGAAAGATTTAGCAATCGCACTTTTATTAATTAATTCAACACTCATATTGTTTTCACAAAACTTTCAATATTCTTCAAAATTTCAGGCCGGTGAGCCCAACAAGGTAAATGAGCCATTCCGGCAATAACTTTCATTTGGTGGTTTTGACTGGCGCTGGCATTATGCATTAAAGCTTTGATATCTACTTCGACCCCCGCTGGAATTAGTACGTCTTCTTCGCCTAAAATATGTAAGCAAGGAAGCGACACCTTTATTAAGGCATCCCTGACATCTAAATCACGAAGTATATCTAAACTCGAAAGTAAGATAGCGCTCTCTTTTATAGATGCTTCCGAATAACAGGCTTTTAATTGTTTACGATCACTTTTATGTTGCACACTTCCATTAACCAGCAAATGTGTAAACCGACGAATAAGCGCCTGTTTTTCACCGCCTTTCACTAAGTCATAAAGGGCTGAAAATTCAGATAAAGCCAATGCATTAACCCACTGATCTTGAGCAATAAAACAAGGATTTGTTTGAAGCGTGATTAAGCCTAAAAATTCTTTCCGGGATTCGGATGCATATTTAATCGCTAAATTTCCACCTAACGACCATCCCACTAGCAGCGTATCACTTGAAGTATTTTGATCAATCAACTCAAGCCATTCATCCAATGATTTAGTCTGGTCGATATCAATAATTTGAAAGGTGAATTGTTCTGACAAATCTTTCGAAAACTCACCCCAAAAACTAGCATTAGCAGACCAGCCATTAATAAGTAGTAGATGAATCAAGCCAAACCAGCCACTTGTGCTTGAGCCAAAGCCTCAAGTAATTCATCGACATCTTCAAAAGAGTGATTAGCACTAAATGTTACCCTTAAGCGTGCTGTTTTATCTGGCACAGTTGGTGGGCGTATTGCCGTAACTAATATGCCTTCATTTTCCAAATACTGAGAAAGGGCCATCGCTTTATGTGTGTCGCCAATCATGATCGGTTGAATCGCTGTGTGCGAAGGCATTAACTCAAAACCAAGCTGACTAGCACTTTGTCGAAAATGATAGATTAACTGCTTCAAATGATCACGTTTATCGTCAGCTTGCTGCACCAGCTTTAAACTAGCTCTTGTTGCCGCCGCAATGGCAGGGGGCATCGCCGTGGTATAAATATAAGGGCGCGCCATTTGAATCAAGTATTCAATCAATTCATTTGAACCTGCAACAAATGCACCTGATGTACCAAATGCCTTACCAAACGTACCCACTAAAACAGATACATCTTCTTGGCCCAAACCGGCTTCAGCCACACAGCCCCGCCCTTCAGGACCTAACACGCCTAAACCATGGGCATCATCAACCATTAAGCACGCATCATGCTGTTGGCATAAAGTGGTTAACTCGCTAAGGTTTGCGGCATCGCCATCCATGCTAAAAACGCCATCAGTAACGACAAGTTGCTTACCTTGAATACTCCCTTCTTCAGGAAGGCGCTGACCTTGTTGATGAAAGCGTTGTAAGTATCGCTCAAGGCTAGCACTATCATTATGTAAGTAACGCTGAAAACGCGCGCCACTCAATAAGCCACCATCTATTAAGGATGCATGATTAAGCTTATCTTCAAGTACGATATCAGACTTACCCACCAAGGTAGAAACAATGGCTAAGTTAGCCATATAACCACTAGAAAATACTAAAGCACGGTCACGCTGTGTAAATTCGGCCAACTCTTCTTCTAATAATTGATGCTCTCGATGATGACCAATAACCAAGTGAGAAGCCCCGCTCCCCACTCCGGCTGCATTGATCACATCAACTGCAGCATGCTTAACGTCGTGATGATTTGCTAGACCTAAGTAATCATTACTACAAAACGCTAACAATAAACGCCCATCAACATTCACATTCACCCCTTGAGGTGAATTTAAAGTTCGATGTTGTCGCCAAAGACCAGCGTCTTTTTTTGCATGCAAACCGTCAAGCCACTGCTGCTTAAAAATAGACAATTAATTCACAGTACGCGCAATAATGTTCGCATCAAGCGCTTTCGCAGCAGAAGCGTCAAAGAACATGTGATCATTAGCTTTTGCTTCGAGCTGCTTATTCAAAGCAGCCTCTTGTTCGGCATCCGACTTTTCAATACGCTGCTCAGGCCGCAAACCTAAACGTTTGAACAGTTGCATATCTTTATTGGTCTCTGGATTTGGCGTTGTTAATAAACACTCACCATAAAAGATTGAATTAGCACCCGCTAAGAAAGTCATCGATTGCATTTCATCAGACATCGACTCACGCCCTGCCGACAAACGAACATGGCTCTTAGGCATAATAATCCTGGCAACGGCGATACAACGAATAAAATCAAAGTTATCAATTTCTTCAGCATTCTCTAAAGGCGTGCCTTTTACTTTTACCAACATATTAATCGGCACACTTTCAGGTTGTCGCGGTAAGTTCGCTAATTGTGCTAACAAGCCTACTCTGTCTGTCGCTTGCTCACCCATTCCAACAATGCCACCACTACACACTTTCATGCCCGCATCACGTACGTGCGACAAGGTATCTAAACGGTCTTGATAGCTGCGTGTTGTAATGATTTTGTCATAATATTCAGGAGACGTATCAAGATTATGGTTGTAATAATCTAAACCTGCATCGCCTAACTGATTTGCTTGATCGTCAGTTAGTTTCCCAAGCGTCATACAGGTTTCTAGACCCATATCCTTCACGCCCTTCACCATTTCTAACACATAAGGAAGGTCTTTATCACTTGGATGCTTCCAAGCAGCCCCCATACAAAAACGGGTGCTACCTGAATCCTTTGCTTGTTTTGCTTTTTCAAGCACTTTATCTACCTGAAGTAATCGCTCTTTTTCAAGGCCAGTATTGTAGTGACCACTTTGAGGGCAATATTTACAATCTTCTGGGCATGCGCCTGTCTTAATTGATAATAAGGTACTTACTTGCACAGCATTGGGGTCAAAGTACATACGATGAACGGTTTGTGCCTGAAACATTAAGTCATTAAAAGGCAAGTCAAACAGTGCTTGCACTTCATCTAATGACCAATCATTTCGTATTACACCCAAATTAGCAGCTGTCATATCATTTTCTCTTAGATAAATTCATGGTAAAACGTGCAAAATTTAATATACAGTTAAAGCTATATAGTAAAGAAGGCCGAACATATTTAAGCCTTTTACAACGTTTATCACATAAGGATATGTGCAATGATAAGGTTCACAGCAAAGTTGTCAACCCTGAAATTATTTTTGGTTTACAACTTTAAGTCTTTTATTAGAACCATCAAAAAAGGCATTAAACAAAAGCGCTGCTTATTTTGCGATGAAACCACTTATAATAATGAAGCGGTTTGCTCACCTTGCTACCAAGACCTCCCCTGGAATACGTATCACTGCTCGCAATGCGCACTCCCCTTACCTACGCTACAGAAGCCAACTAATAAACCAGCATTAAACATTGTTTGCGGCGGATGTATTTCAGTACCGCCACCGTTTACAACCACCATTGCTAGCTTTTGTTATGAGGTCCCAATAGATAAAGCAATACAAAGGCTAAAATACAATCAAAAACAATATTTCGCATCGATATTTGCTAGTTTTTTAGCAAAAATGATCCATCAACAATATCAATACTCCCCTCTACCCGTCTGCTTAATCCCCGTTCCAATGCATAAGGATAAATTAAAGGAACGAGGTTTTAACCAAGCACTACTAATTAGCCAGAAGTTAAGTAAGCAACTATCTATTCCAACAAACGCCACTATTTTACAAAAGATAAAATCAACACCCTCTCAAACAAGACTCAATAAACTGCAGAGAACGCGAAATTTGAAAGGCGCATTTACGCTAAAGGAGACTGTTGTAGGACAACACATTGCTTTAATCGATGATGTCGTGACGACAAGAGCAACATCCGATTTATTGAGCCAACTATTGATTGATGCGGGCGCAAAACGCGTGGATGTTTGGTGCATAGCTCGAACGGCTAAGCATAAAAACTAGAACTTATTACGAACTCTCGTAAGCCAATTCGCATGAACAATCATTGTTTTTTAACAATTTTATTCCTAACATATAAAGTATATTGAAACCAAAGGCCGCAACATGCTTACTCAAAATTCAGATCACACCAACAATCACAAACAAGCACTGATTATTGTGACCGGCGGCGCTGGTTTTATTGGCAGCAATATTATTAGAGCCCTCAACCAACGCGGTGAAACAAACATTCTTGTAGTAGATGATTTATCTGATGGACGAAAGTTTCAAAACATCGTTGACTGTGAGATTGCTGATTACATCGATAAAGATGACTTTATTGAACTCATTAAAAACGATGAAGCCCTTGGCAATGTACGCGCGTTGTTTCATGAAGGTGCTTGCTCTTCCACTACAGAGTGGGATGGCAAAATGATGATGAAAAACAATTATGAATATTCCAAGTGTTTACTTCATTATTGCAACAAACATAAAATCTCTTTCTTATATGCCTCCAGTGCTGCCACGTATGGCGCAGGTAAAATTTTTAAAGAAGAAAAAGTACATGAAGGCCCGCTCAATATTTATGGCTACTCCAAACTTCAATTCGATAACTACCTGCGTCGAATAGCAAACCAACTTGACACTCAAGTGGTTGGCTTTCGATATTTTAATGTCTACGGCCCAGGCGAGCAGCACAAAGACACCATGGCTAGCGTTGCTTTTCACTTTAATACCCAAATAAAAGAAACAGGTATCTGTAAGCTATTTGCTGGAAATGATGGCTACGAAGATGGCGGACAGCGCCGTGACTTTGTTTCAGTCGTCGATGTGGTAAAAATAAATTTATGGTTTCTGGATCATCCTGAAACATCAGGTATATTCAATTTAGGAACAGGTAAAAGCCAAGCCTTTAACGATGTTGCCAAGGCAGTACTTAAATACCATAACAAAGGAATATTAGAATACATTCCTTTCCCAGGTCATCTAAAAGGCGTTTACCAGAGCTTTACTGAAGCTGACATTTCAAAACTACGAGAAGTAGGTTATCAAGCGCCACTTTCCAGCGTCGAAGAAGGCGTAGAAGTTTATATGGAATACTTAAATAAAGGTATTTTCCCTAAGTATGAAGTTTAATGGTCATTAAACCCTCTAAACAGGAAGCACTTGTACAATTTATTGCCCCCCCCCCAGAGAGCTGCGTTAAGACTCAGAGTCTCATAGCTTACACCGTAAAATATGCGTTTCAAAAACGGAACCAATTAGCATCAAATCACCACTAACAGCAGCAACAGAAGATGCAGATATTTCATCACCTAAATTCATGTAAATTTCTGAAACCGAAGGGGGTTCAGCTTCAACATTTATTTTCATTACCTGTGAGGGCGATATATTTTCTATACTTTCTGCATGGCTAGCAAATTCCAGTAACCGAGGGTGGCCTGCAAACCATAAGTTGCCCTGCCCATCCCATTCAAGGTTATCAGCACCAGAATTAACTGCTATTTCATCGCGTTTAGTCAAAGAGCCATCTACTATGTTCCGATCAAATATATTTATTTTTCGCCCCATTATTTCAGACACATACATTGTTTTTGTATCTGGGCTAACCGCCATTCCATTTCCATACATTAAACCTGACGCAACAATGCGACCAGTTTTTCCATCAAAGTATGAGATGTTAGATAGTGCAAGACCTAGATAATCCTCCATCATTGCCATAATGCTACCATGAGGATAACCATGATCATTTGTTGCATAAAATTCCGAAGCCCCCACAGCAATCAAATCATTTGGCGTCAGTAACTCAGGGTAACTAATTGAATCTCGATGACTTAGTTCTCCAGCACTGTTGATATCAAAAATTTCTACCTGACTTTGGCCGCTACTTAAATGATTAATAACAAATAGAGATTTTTCTCCTTGGGGACTTTGATACAAGCTTATTCCATGAGGGTGGAAGTCTTCAGAAAAGCCCTCGGTCAGTAAAACTGGCACAGCATCAGCTTTAGAAATATCCAAGCCATAGAGTCCACCACTTATAGGTTGCTTTGCTATCGTCGCACGACGATCGTCAGAAGAAATATAAGCATACTGACTAGCTTGATCTATCGTAATATCTTCAGCACCCGTTGCTCCAAATACCGCTTCGCACTTCCCTGAAAAATGAGGCTCTATCGCATACAATAAACCAGCACTTTCAATCACACGATAACTCTGAATAACGACAAGCAAAAGCGCTAAAGCTATAATAATTTTAAAAGGTTTTTTCATGTAGAGTCACTTATTATTTTTTATGTTTAGATTAAATATTTCAAGCAGTTATAGTGCATATATTCATGCTATAGCACAATAAAATAAAATAAAATAAAATAAAATAAAATAAAATAAAATAACTTACAAAACCTTCTTTAAAGAAAAGGTGCCACGTGCACCCCTACCTTAAAACCAACAGCTTGATCATGCTCACTAATAGAAGCCATTAGCCAGTAAATCAAGCTTCATTACGCTTACTATTTTTTATTTGTAACTTCGTGCTCTGTTTTCATATTTTTCTCACTTTTTGCATGGGCACTTCCCATGCCTGATGATTCTTTCATCATAGAACCATGTCCAACCCCATTCATCATTGAACCATGCTCAGACTCTTTCATCATAGAACTATGACCAGATTTGGCGTGACTCATGTGACTATCCATGCTCATTTTATGTGACATTTCTCTTTTTTCTGCATTCTTTTCCCAACGATAGCCCCCTTCAGCAAACACCGTGACAGGTAGTGAAATGAAAAGCGTAGCAATAACAGCCGGAATAATAGATTTCATAATGTATGTCCTAAATTTAGTTTTTTATTTCTCGCATTGATATGACTATATAAATCCAAAAAAGTTTAATTTTTCCAAAAATAGAGACAAATGTCATAAAACAATAAAGATAAATACGGCAGAATACTTTTTAAGATCAAAGCCAATATTTATTAACAAGTCCTAAAATTTAGTCATAGAGAGAAATAATGAAAAACAATAATTATTTGACCGATGTGCGCAATCAATACGAAGACTACCCCTACCCTGCTAGAAACCCTGAAGCAGAAAAGGCAACGTTATATGTTGCCAAGTCCACCTCTTTAGATTGCATCAATCACTATTGCTTTGGTGGCGCTAGAGATTTTTCCAGCAACTTTAGGGTATTAATAGCAGGCGGTGGTACTGGTGATGATGCGATCTATCTTGCTGAGCAATTACGCAATACAAGTGCCGAAGTCGTCTATTTAGATATGAGCACATCATCGATGAAAATTGCACAGGAACGCGCAGCAATTAGAAAGTTAGATAATATTCAGTGGATTCATGATTCATTACTAAACATTCCACAACTAGACATAGGCTCTTTTGACTTTATAAGCTGCACAGGAGTTTTACACCATTTAGAAGACCCACAAGCAGGCTTGAATGCGCTTAAAACAGTACTGAACGATGATGGCGCAATGTACATAATGTTATATGCCACCATTGGCCGCACCGGCATCTATCAGATGCAGGACCTATTACGACTTATAAACACCGAAACACCTGATATCGAGAAACAAATATCTAATGCAAAAGTTGTTCTTAACGCCTTGCCACCAGGAAACTGGTTCTCATTTAACTCTGTTTCTTGCAAATTAGATTTAGCGACCGATATAGGTATTTATGATTTACTACTACACACTCAAGATCGTGCTTACACAGTTCCTGAGCTTTACGAGTATATAGAAACCAGCGGTTTACAAGTCAACAAGCTCTACAACCCAGACCACCCCTTAGGAGACATGGTTTTCCAGCCACAAACCTACATTAAAGATCCCACGTTACTCAACAAAATAAACGAGCTACCATTCAAAACACAAGCCGCTATCTGTGAACTTTTATTTGGACAACTAATGAAACAGTGCTGCTTTGTTTCATTTAAAGAAGTAAGTGCGCCATCTTTTGAAGATATAGATCTTATCCCTTCGATTAGTACCATATACTCTCATGAAGACTTTGGCCCTAAACTGCGTAAACAATTTTTAGGCGACGCAGCAAGTATTCAAATTAACGAAATGTTCACCCTTGCACGACGCCCTCATACCGCTACCTTATTTTCATTTATCGACGGAGAACGAACAACTCGCGAAGTAGTGAACGAAACAATCAAGAAAACGAATACCTCAGCAAGCTTCGATCAGGTTTTAATGGAGCTAAAAATATGTATGAACATACTTATCAGTATTGGCGCCATGTTTATAAGTAAACCAGGGGTTAAACAAGGCCCAAACATCCCCGAAATGAAAGCAAGAGTGTCAGCGTTTTACCCATAGACCCAACTTAGAACTGTAGTATTGCTGGTAGCACAGTGTGATAATGAGTCACCTCTCACTTTTAAAGTTTGGTTCGCATCTGGTTTAAATCTGAGCGATCTATGCTGCAATAGATATTGCCGTAATTGCCCTTATTATCGAAACTGCGTAAAAAACAGAGCCCACTTATGAAAAATACAATCATCACCTGTTTTTTAGTTATTATCGCACTGCTTCTATGCGTGCCAATTTTTGTTCCGCCCCAGATAGACAAACAAATGAATACTATTGTCCATTCATTTCCATACAAAGTTTCTGACCAAACCCAAAAACTTTATCAGTCTCTCGATTTTATTGGCGACTTACACAGTGACGTATTACTTTGGAAGCGGGACATTCTTAAAACGAACGATTATGGCCATGAAGACATTCCTAGAATGATCGAGGCAAATATTGCTTTACAAGCATTCACGCTTGTAAATAAATCACCAGCCGACCTTAATTATGACCAAAACACTGGTGAATCAGATCAAATCACTTCACTTTTTATGGCACAAGGCCGCTCACTTAAAAGTTGGTTTAGCTTAACGGAACGCGTCATTAATCAAGCTAATGATCTATACCAATATAGTCAAAAATCAGATGGCCAATTATCGGTCATCACTTCTCAAGCTGAACTACAGGCTTATTTAAAACGCCGTCAAAATAATAGAAATATCACCGCTGGATTTCTAGGTATTGAAGGCGCACAAGCATTAGAAGGTAAACTCAAAAATATTGACACTGTATTTAAATCAGGTATCCGGATGATTGGTTTAACGCATTTTTTTGATAATAAGTTAGGAGCTTCAGCTCACGGTGTAAGTCATGCTGGTATCACCGCGTTTGGCCGACAAGCGGTTAAACGAATGGAGCAACTAAACATTCTTGTCGACCTCTCTCATGCCTCCCCCAAACTCATTGATGATGTATTAGCGATTAGCAAACGCCCCCTTATAGTTTCTCACTCAGGCGTTAAAGGCACCTGTGATAATGTCCGAAATCTATCTGATGAGCACTTAAAGAAAATTGCAGCAACCGGCGGTTTAATCGGTATCGCAATGTTTGATCAAGCGGTTTGTGGTAATAGTGTTGGCGACATTGCGAAGGCTATTTACTACACCGCGAACTTGATTGGTGTAGAACATGTTGCACTAGGATCTGATTTTGACGGAGCGATTAAAGCGATCATTGAGGTAAGAGGCCTACCGCTGATCGTTGAAGAATTAATCAAACTGGGGATGTCTAATCACGACATCAGCTTGGTAATGGGCGGAAATATGAAAACCTTTTTATTAAAGAATTTACCTAAATAATAGGTTTCTAGAAAAATATCACTCCAACTCAAAACTTAAAAGTCCAGTAACTTGCTCCGCAATGGCAAGCGACGCTGTTAAGCCTGGTGATTCAATACCAAACAAATTAACCAATCCTGTAACACCATGAGCATTTGAATTCTGAATAATAAAATCTCCCGCAGGTTCATGCTGCATTGATATTTTTGGACGAACCCCCGCATAAGCCGCCGCTAGCTTAGTTTCATCAATATTTGGCCAATATTCACTAATCGCCCTAACAAAGTCTGCAGATTTTTTGGGGTCCACAGCGTAATCGAAAGCTTCCACACACGAAGCACTCTTGTCCGACACACTCTCTTCTAACCACTCAACATCAGGTCCAAACTTGGCAGCTCCCGACATATCGAGTGTTAGATGAATACCAAGCCCTCCTGGCTCAGGTATAGGGTAAACTAAATGCGAAAACGGTGCTTTAGCACCGTATGAAAAATAGCTCCCCTTCGCATAACTTGCCAAGGGTAAACACGCTTGTGGAAAGCCTTCTATGCCTTTAAATAGGTTAATAGCATTCAAACCCGCTGCATTCACACAACATTTCGCCCTTAGTTGTGCGCCCTGCCCCAGCAAGTCAAATGTAATACCATCTTGACGGACACTTGCTACCGACAATGCGGTATTCAGCACTAATTGCCCACTGGCATATTGATAATCAGCGAGCAGTTGTTGCATATAAGCGTGACTATCCAATACTCCCGTGGAAGGAGACAATAAAGCCGCCGCAACGTCTAGGCTAGGCTCAATCTCTCGAACCGCTTTTTTATTCAGAAACCTTAAATCATTCACTCCATTCGCCAAGGCATGCAGCTCAATACGTTTCAGGTCTGTAATTTGATTGAGATCTTTTGCAACAATTAATTTCCCACAGCGCTTAAAAGGCACTTTTTTAGCCTCGCAATAGTCATACAATAAACGCCTACCCTCAACGCACAGCTTAGCTTTCAGACTGCCTTGAGGATAATAGATACCGGCATGAATCACCTCACTATTTCTAGAAGAAGTTTTCATTCCAACTTGGCTTTCTTGCTCAATTAACCAAACATCTCGACCTTGCATGGCAAGCGCTCGGGCAACAGCTAAACCGACAACTCCCGCACCAATCACTAGACACTCAACTTCAAACTGTTCCATACTATCCTCTAGCATTTACTTTATTCTTCTAGCATTACGCTTTAAACGACCCATTAAACTATTCATTTAGTATGACCAGCACGAAACAACGAAAAATCATTCATATCGATGCTGATGCATTTTATGCATCCGTTGAAGTACGTGAAAACCCGCAACTAGCCCTCAAACCCATCGCAGTGGGTGGCGAACCTAGTCGGCGCGGCGTGATTGCCACTTGTAATTACATTGCAAGAAAGCATGGCATTCATTCTGCTATGGCATCTTCCTATGCAGTCAGGCTTTGCCCAGATCTAATCATTGTGCCACCAAACTTTAAACTCTATAAAAAAGTTTCGGCACAAATACGTGACATCATGCTTCGTTATACCGACATTATCGAACCGCTGTCTTTAGATGAAGCTTATTTAGATGTCACCGATACCGAACACTTTAACGGCAGTGCCACCAGAATTGCAGAAGCGATTAGAGAAGCCGTCAATCAAGAACTTTCAATTCATGTTTCAGCAGGCGTCGCACCCAATAAATTTCTAGCTAAAATCGCAAGTGACTGGGAGAAGCCTGATGGACTCTTTGTGATCACCCCTCCTCAAGTTGAGGCATTTGTGCTTCAGCTACCAGTTAATAAAATAAATGGTGTCGGGAAAGTTACCACCCAAAAGCTCAATAACTTAGGCGTTCATACCTGCGGTGATTTACAAACACTAGGCCTTCACACACTGTCTGAAAAGTTTGGTAAATATGGTGCACGACTACACGAACTTTCACATGGTATTGATGTGCGCCCCGTTCAAACTTCCCGTACCCGAAAGTCATTATCGGTCGAACATACATTTTCTAAAGACCTTTATACCGAGGACGACATCGAAGAAAAGCTACCGAAACTTTATCAAGAACTATGCGATAGAGCTAAAAAGCTTGAACCTGATGCAAAGATTAACAAACGCTTTGTAAAAGTTAAATTTAGTGATTTCACCCAAACAACACTTGAAGAGTCTTTTAATATGACGACCGAGACTTGGGATAATCCGCTAGAATTCGCACGCATGCTATTACAAGCCTGGCGGCGAAGTGAAAAGCCTATTCGCTTACTTGGTCTAGGCCTAAGACTACTCTCCCCAACACAATCAAGCAACCTTATGCAGATGGACCTATTTGACACTTAAACTTACTCGTATTGAATTGGTCGTTCATAGATATATTATTGGTTTGAAGCTCCTTTTTACCTTAAAATGTTTGTCACTCAACAAGCTTAAAATTCAATATTGTGAGCGAAACAAACAACAAGGAATACAGGTTGCGAAGCTGTTTTAAAGCAGGTTCAACGAAACCGTATATTAGCTTTAATGCGTTATATTTTAAGATCTCTACTTTTATTAATATTTGGGGCTGTGGTTGCATTATTGTGGGCAATAAATCATACCCCTGCACCATTTTCCGTAGAAGAACTTCCTAAGCTTTGCGCTACATTTATAGTAGATTTTCAATTCGACGAAAAAACCTTAGCAGGTTGCGATGCAAGGATAGGGTACAACCAAATCGTTTCATCCATTCCCCAAGTAGATAGTCAATTAGTTAATCAGGGTACCTCAAAGAAAAACAGAGCTTTGTGTGCTTATCAGATTCGTCATGAAGCTAGAATTCAAGCTCGTAGTCAGATGGACAGTATGATTAATTTGGGCCTTATTCGTCTATTTGATTATGTAAGATATGGTCAATTAGATGGCCCAACATTTGAAAATTTGAGGCATGATAAAGCGCTTACCTATAAAGACATTATCCAATCAGCCTCTAAAACAAATCAAGACATTAATGCTTTCTGTGAGAACGATTAATAAAATTTCACTCCGCCTTCGTGATAATTAGAATAATACATACTGAGATAAATTAACATATATCAAAGGAAAATATGAAGCTTCAAGGTAAGGTTTTAAATTGGAATGATGATAAAGGTTTTGGTTTCGTAGAGCCTAATGGTGGAGGTGAACGAGCCTTTGTTCATATAAAAAATTTCAAACCACGAGTTCGTAGACCTATTAATGGTGATGTCATTATCTTTAAGTTAGTTCACGAAAGAAATAATCGTTATAAAGCTACAGATATCAAATTCGCTCGTGATGATAAGAACTTAAATAAACGAAATACTACTAATAGCAGTAGTACCTTTGGGATATATTTTATATTAATATTTTGTAGCGCTCTATTGGCTTCAATATATAGTGGAAAACTCCCTCAGCTTTTTTCAGTGCTATATATTTTGATGAGTTTGGTCACTTTTATTGTTTATGCTATCGATAAATCTGCTGCACAAAATGGCCGCTGGAGAACACAGGAAAGTACCCTGCATATCTTATCCCTTATTGGTGGTTGGCCCGGAGCATTTTTCGCGCAAAATACATTACGGCATAAATCAAGTAAGAAAAAATTTAAGCGTATTTACAAAGCTACCGTTTTATTAAATTTAGGTATTTTAATTTGGTTACATACAGAAAAAGGAACGATCGCTCTAAATAACATAATTTCGCTATTGCTCAATGGCTAACAAGAATTTTCATACGAATAAATCTATTGTGGACACCGAAAGACTGCTGACTACGTACTAAAAAGCATTTCTGGACTGAAGTCTTCGGACTGATGCCAAGTTATTTACATCACAGCATTATTAAGATCAAGATTTAAAGACGTAATGCTAGTCCCTTATTTTCAGACTGTTTCTGCATTCAATTCATAAGCACCTTCAGCATTATGAACTTCTTTACCGTTAAGCGGCGGATTAAACACACATGCCATCTTCATCTCTGTAAATGCTCTAAGCGTATGTTTGTCATGCTTATCTAGTATATAAATCGAACCCGGAGCAATAGCGTGCTTTTTTCCATCATCTAGTGTTTCCACTTCACCTTCACCCGAAATGCAATAAACTGACTCAAGGTGATTTTGATAATGCATTTGAAAATCTGCCCCCTTATAGATCGTGGTAATATGAAACGAAAAACCCATTTTGTCATCTTTAAGTAACAGGCGTGTACTCTCCCAATTACCATCTGGAGACTCTATTCTGCGGCGGGTCTGGTTAGCATCAGATAAGTTACGTACAATCATTTCATTTCCTTAATTTTCTACTCTTTCAAACAGTAAAGCTAGCCCGCAAGGCGTGCTAGCTTTACTGTTTATCTATGGTTAGCAGTTAGTTTTAGTGTCGCGTTATAAAACGTTCTTTTCTAGCCTACATTGAAGTATGTCTTCTCTTCGGGGATATCCTTTTCACTAGCGCAGATCTCTCGAATAGCTTCCTCAATGATATCCATTCCATTCTTCAGACTCTCGTCACTAATTATTAAGGGGCAGAAAAATTTCACTACTTGATCATCTGCGCCACTAGTTTCGATTATTAGATTTTTCTTGAATGCTCTGCGAGTAATCTTTCCGGCTATTTCGCCGTTAACGCAGTTGATCCCCTGAAACATACCTCGCCCTCTAGTGGAAAACTTACCTTCACCGTATTTGCTAACTATGTCTGTCATACGGCCTGAGATGTATTTTCCTTTGCGCTTTATATCGTTGGAAAACACATCGTCTGACCAGTAATGATTGAGCGCGGCAGTAGCGGTCACGAAGGCCAAATTATTCCCTCTAAAGGTTCCATTATGTTCGCCAGGCTTCCATTGATCCAACTCCGGTTTCATTAGTACCACAGCAAAGGGCAAACCATAACCGCCTAAAGATTTCGAGAGAGTAATAATATCGGGTTCAATGCCTGCCGCTTCAAAGCTGAAATAATCACCCGTACGGCCACAGCCTGCTTGTATGTCGTCAATAATTAACAAAATACTATGCTTTCTACATACTGCTTGAAGGTTACGTAACCAATCAACGCTGGCAACATTAATACCGCCCTCTCCCTGAACCGTTTCAACAATGACTGCAGCAGGAGAGTTAATACCACTACTTGAGTCGGATAGCACTTTATCTAGGTACTCTGTCGTATCAATATTATTACCCAAATACCCGTCATAAGGCATACGGTGCGTACCACTTAAGCTAACACCAGCTGCATTACGGTGATGGGAGTTACCTGTTGCGGCTAATGCACCAAGACTTACGCCATGAAAGCCATTAGTGAAGGTAATGATGTTTTGCTGTCCGGTCACATTTCGCGCAATTTTCATAGCTGCTTCTACAGCATTTGTACCGGTTGGGCCGGTAAACTGCACCATATATTCCATGCCACGAGGCTTGAGTATTTTCTCATTGAAGGTCTCTAAAAACTCACCTTTCGCTTTGGTGTGTAAATCTAATCCGTGAGTAATTCCGTCTTCTTCTATATACTTCTGCAGTATTTTTTTGAATATCGGGTTGTTGTGGCCATAGTTTAGCGTCCCGGCACCGGCGAGGAAATCCAAATATTGGTGCCCCTCTTCATCCCACATAAATTCGCCTTTAGCGCGGTTAAAAACACGAGGAAAGGCTCGGGCGTAGCTTTGAACTTCAGATTCGATTTCATCGAAAATCTTCATGATAAGTCTCTTATTTGATCTGTATTAAATGGCCCAATGCGCACAAGTGCTTCCGAGTCGTGTTGCCCATCAAAATGAGCATCCTTTTCTAACCATACTGATGATTGAAAGCCTGCTGACAGTCTTTTTCCTAAGCTCTTAAATAGGTTCCAAGATGGGGTATTGTCTTGCGTAATAGTCGTTTCCAAGTAGTTCACTTTCTTGCAAGCAGAGCGAGCAAGAAGGTTTATCAGCATTCTAGATGCAAGACCGACACCCCTAGCTTCTTCATCAACTGCAACTTGCCATATAAAAAACGTATCTGGTCGATCAGGTAGTAAATATCCAGAAATAAATCCAACCACTCGTCCGTTTCGTTTCGCTGCTACAGATGTACTTGCGAAATGACTCGTCTGGAGGATATTGCAGTAACTGGAGTTCGTATCGAGAGGTGGACAGCGTTTGATTAATCGGTATACCGACATACCATCTACTAAGGTTGGAATTTTGAGTTCGATCTCTTGTGAGGTAGGCAAATAGCCTCCTTGTTGAGTGTTAAAATATATAGACATCTAATTAATTTTTAGACAAAAAACATTAATACTAAATATCAAAAGCTTTAATAAGCCTAATCTATAAGGTTTAACCTTAGATATCATCAATATTAATTAGAACTCTAAGTATTGTACACTAAATATTAATGACACCCTAAAATATCCTACCTGCATAATTCCACTCTGCATTCCTTGATAGACAAGTGAGCACTTAGAAATTAGAATCGATATGCCTTCATCATGCTGAGTTTGAAACCAGTACGAATAAACTGATTGCTATAGAATATTGAAGTGCTGGATTTATAATTTAGTCATTGAACAATTAAGGAGGAAATATTTTGAGTAGTATTAATGAGGTATTAGTGGCGTTGCGTCGCGTCATAAGAGCAACAGACCTACACTCCAAACATCTGGCAAAAACAACAGGACTTACTTCCCCTCAAATGTTGTTACTGCAAACCATACGCAACAAGGGCGAAGTAACCATTGGCGAACTAGCTAATGAAATGAGCCTAAGTCAGGCCACGGTTACCACTATACTCGACCGCCTTGAAAAGAGAGATTTTGTTTACAGAGAACGTTCCAAAGAAGATCGCCGAAAGGTTCACGCCTATCTTACGGAGCAAGCAACCGAAGTATTAAAAGAAGCGCCTGTCCCACTGCAAGAACATTTTTCTAGGCAGTTTAATGACCTTCAGGAGTGGGAACAAACTATGATAATTTCATCACTCCAACGAGTTGCACAGATGATGGATGCACAACACATTGATGCATCCCCAGTTTTGGATATAGGAATTTTGGACCGCCAAATTACCGCAATCGACAAAAGTGATGCGTTTCCAGCTAAACAAGAAGGAAAATAAAAGTATCACAAGCGATAGCTTGCTAGAGGTTTCAAATAAGTCATTGGTGAGTTACTCACTTATAAAGCTAGTAATTTTGGGTAAATCTATTTGTAATTTCCTCAATCACACCCTCGCTTTGCATTGTTCGAAGCGTTGTATCAACCATACGAAATAATACTTCTACATTCTGAGGAGATGATTTTGAGATAGCTAAAAATGCCGCTTGCGGCTGGCTTACTTGTCCAATATATCTTAAAAGTACACCTTCTTTTTTTAGATAGAAGTTAATTGTGGCCCCCTTATCAACAATGGCATCTACCCGATTTGATGCTGCCATTTTTATAAGTTGCTCAACCGAATCTAACTCATTGATACTGATATAACCGTTTGCAATTGCTTGGTCTACTTTGGGAGAAATACTATACCCTCTTCGGATGCCAACTACTTTCCCATACAAATTCTCGGGTAAACGAGTATAAGTAAAATCACTATTTGGGTGTGTGTAAGCTTGCATTGCTACTTTATGAAGAGGGGTGCTTGGGTACAACGCGTATTTTAATCGTTCCGGTGTTTTGAAAAGAGGCATACCTGCATCTACATCTCCACGCTCAACTAAAGATAAAAGGCGTTTCCATGGTACCAACTTAATATTCAAATTAAACTTTAATCGTTTACATAGCTCACGAACGATTTCTACATTTACGCCGACGATATTACCGCCTGCATCTTCAAAGCAAGCAGGTTCGTTATTCTCGTTACACGCTACTGTAAATACTTTCTCAGCATTAGCAGAACTACTTGTTAACAATTGAAATAAGCAGAGACAAAAAATACTTACTAGATATCTCTTCATGTTAAACCCTGCGAAAATGGAGTAGTTCAAAATAACATCCGCTGCATTTAAAGCTTCTATTTCATAATGATAGGACTTGTTTAGCAAAACATCTATTTCAAACTTATTAATAATCAAAGCCAAGGTAACTTGCGTTACTTTAACTTTATGCCAATTACCTTTTCTCCCCCTCTACTTGCGAATACTCACTCAGCGAAACCATGCTACAATGCGCCCGTTTTTAATCGCTCTTTTTATTAATCCTTCACTTAGGACGAATCATTTGGATCATCCCTACGCTAAACTAACGCCAGACTTTGTATTGGATGCTGTTGAGTCCCTTGGGCTTCTCAGTGACTCGCGCATTCTGACGCTCAATAGTTATGAAAATAGGGTTTATCAAATTGGTATTGAAGATCAAACGCCTTTAATTGTTAAGTTTTACCGTCCTCAACGCTGGACAACCGAGGCAATTCTCGAAGAACATCAATTCACGAAAGCGTTATTAGACAATGATATATCCGTAGTGCCGCCACTTGAGGTTAATAACAAAACACTGCATGAGTATGATGGCTTCCGCTTTACGATGTTTAAACGCCAAGGCGGTCATGCTCCAGAAATAGAATTTCCTGACACACTGTTCCGTATTGGCC
>Ga0209290_1000637_pt1 | contig 22800 bp, 17 predicted proteins | sample EN1Hudsemesocosm_2_FD_184632 | JGI IMG/M metagenome (GOLD analysis project Ga0209290, IMG submission 184632) | Methane-oxidizing microbial communities from mesocosms in the Hudson Canyon - EN10B Hudson Canyon (SPAdes) (version 2) | ecosystem: Environmental > Aquatic > Marine > Cold seeps... | reverse complement strand
CAATTGCTGATAATAAGGGTTGGTATATTTTTTAAAATCTATGGCCACGCCTACCCTGCGCTCAACATCCTGCAACCCCATTATATTTGACAAGGGCACCACTTTAAAACGGATATCTTCCTCACGCCCAATGGGCAGCGGCACAATGGAAATACCCAAGCCGGATTCAACCAGCGACAGGGCCCATTCTTCATTTTCTACCTCGGCCACAAAATTAAGCTCAATATTATGCTCGTTTAAGAACGCCACCATCAACTGGTTTCGATCACAAAAGGCACGATTGATGAAAGCCTGTTGATTTAAATCAGAAATTTGAATGACTTGCTGAAAAGCCAGCGGGTGCTCGTTAGGAATAATCAGGCAATATCGGTCTTGCCAGCAGGGAATAAATTCTTCTTGGGCCTTAACGCCTTGTTCCATGGTTAAACGAATGTCGCCAGGTTGTTCTGCGCTTTCATTATTGCGTACCACCTTCACTTCCAAGGCGCTCGATTGATCCTGCAATAGGTAAATTAATTGCTGTAAATATTCAAAGGCAATGGCGTGGCTTACATTAATTATAAGGCTTTTTTGAACGTCTTTTTTCTTGAATCGATTTTTGATCGATTGGGCGTGCTGCAATAAACTTTTAGCCGTGTTGTATAACTCAGCCCCATCCGGGGTCACGGACACACCGCGTTTTTGGCGTACCAGTAATGTCACACCTAACTCCTCTTCCAGCTTTTTAATGGCACTGGTGATGGAGGGCTGGGCGATAAAACATTGCGCGGCGGCGGCAGTAATAGAGCCTGTGTCTACCGCCGCCACAAAGTACCCTAACGATTTTAAATCCAATTATTTCTCACTTTCTATTTTTTAATTTACTGATAAAAATACGTTGATAGTCAGTACTCTAGTTTGTGTTTTTGGGGATTATTGGCCTGAATGCCAATCTTAGCCTGCATGGATGCATTCACGGCGCCCCTGAGAAATAAACCAAAGTACTAGCTAACCTACACTATCAATAACCAAATTCAGGAAATACAGGCAAGCTGCCCATTAAGGTTTCATCATGGGCCGGTACAATCACAATATCTTCCTGAGTGTTATAAATTTCATGAAGCTGGCTAATCTTCTGGGAATTTTTTTCATCGTCCCAGTTTATGTTCACTAACCATTTTAGTAGGTCGGAACGGGGCGCATTATCCTGTACGCCTTTTATGGTCCAAGTAGTGTCCCCCACAAAGAAATACTGCTTGCCCGAAGACACGGTTAGAAATATGCCCACCTGCCCGGCACTGTGGCCTTTTAAATCCACCATTACGATACTGCCATCACCATATACATCTAGGCTTTTTTGGTAACCATTGAAGGCAATATTGCCCAGTTCAATGAAGTTCCATTGAATATCTTTGCTGTCCAGTTGTGATTGTAAATGGGCTGGGGCGTGACCACCGCGTGCCTCTTCAAATTCCGCTTTTTGCACCCAAACTTGCGCCAAAGGAAAATCGACTAAGCCGCTGGCATGATCCCAGTGTAAATGAGTGGGGATGATCTTAGTGACGTTTTCGGCTTTATAGGCCGCTTGTTCAAATTGATTAATGGCCGGATTGAGTTCCTCATAGGCAAATAGCTGACGCATAACAAAACTGTTGTTGGCAAATTGCTCATCAATCTTGCTGCCCAATCCGGCATCAATCATCACATCCCCCTTGGGATGGCGAATCAGTACTGCGTTTTGGGCTAGGTGGCGCAGGTTAAACCAGCTACCGCCGCTTACTAGCGCCCCTTCCGGGGTCAGGCCCGCTTGGCCAGTATGAACAACGGCAAAGCCCACTTTGCTGTCTTGTGTGGCCTGCGGCGCCTGCATGGCATAACTGCTTTGCAGGGTGACCAACACTAGGGCCAGTACGGCTATTTTTTGCGGTAATAGGGTCAATCTGCTCATTTTTCTGTCTCCTGTTAGATTAGTGTCCATCATAAGCACCATTAAAGCATAGTTAAAATATTATAAATCTATCAAAAGACAATATACAGCCTATGTCTAATACCGCAGCCAGGATACGGGCTTATATTTTGGCTAGTAGGTAAATCGCGCGTGCAGGCATAACAGAGGGCCGATTGGCTGGGGCGCTATTTAGGGGGAATAACGCCCTTTTTGCTGCAGAGGTAAACCCGCTTAAAACATATAACCGGCACTCATGGTGAAGGTGGCCAAGTTGGGGTACCAGGTCAGTACATTTTCGGCGCGGCGAATGTCGTCTTTGTCACCATCATCGTCGGCTTGATCGGCGGCCGATTGAGTCACCTTGCCACCCAAGGGTACGTTCAGGCTGATCCAATTCACCGCCAAGCTCCAGTTATCAAATTGCCAGTGATTGCTCATGCCCAAATGCAGAAGGTTGGCATGGGCTTCGGTCCGAAAATTCACATCGCTCACACTGATGCCATAGACATTAGGGTCCAGGTATACTTCATTGGTGCGGCGCACATACCCAAACGACAGGTTAAAGCTGTTGCCGTAAAAACGTCGTGCTTTTAGGCCGATGTTCTTTTCATTAAAACCCGCCAAATTTAACTTTGAAAAACTTACCTCTATGCCGGTGGACATGTAGTCCACCCCAACTTGCCAGTTAGGTGACAAGTTATAATTGATAGCTGCGCCCTTGGAGCCGGGAAAAGGCAAGGAAACCGGGGAAAGTACCAGGTCCACACCCAAGGTATGATTACTGCGAAACTCACGGGAGCTTTGTGCGTGGCCGGTAAGACTCACCAGTAATAACATAAGGGGAAAATAGCGAATGATTAACATGAATATCCTATAAATGGGCTCAAGTGTTGCAAAAGCACTTAACCTAAAGTGCCTAATTTTTGAATATGGGTCGAACGCAGGTGCGCAAGAATATCTTCCCCCAATAATAATGTCTAGTGACACAATACAGCTCCCCGTTGGCCATATAACCCCTAGCGACAACCTGAAAAGCCTGACACTCTAACCGCATAAAATAACAAAGTGATCTCCATGAAATTAAGCGAATTTGAAAATAAAACTGTGTACCTAGTGGGGGGCACTTCTGGTATTGGCCTAGCCATCGCCAAACAATTAAGCGTCGCTGGCGCGCATATTATGCTATTGGCGCGTACTCAATCCAAACTTAAACAAGCACAAGATCAGCTAAAAACACTGGCCAAACATAAACAGCAAAAAATAGACTACCGCAGCCTGGATGTAAGTGATCATAGGGCCACCAAAATTCTAATGGATGAATTGGTGGTCTCTTTTGGGGCACCTACCGCCTTAATAAACTGCGCCGGGCGGGCGATTCCTGAACATGTGGAAAATATCAGCTATCAGCAATTTGATGACACCATGAAAATCAACCTTTACGGCTGTCGTAATACCGTGTCTGCGTTATTGCCGCACATGAAAGACAATGGCGGTTTAATTGTAAATACCTCATCGCTTGCCGGGGTGATTGGCGTGTTTGGTTACAGCGACTATTGTGCCTCCAAGTTTGCGCTTATAGGGTATTCCGAAGCCCTTAGAAGTGAAGTTAAAAAATACAATATTAAGGTAGCGGTTTTATGCCCGCCCGATACCGACACCCCGGGATTTGAAGTTGAAAATCAAACCAAACCGGCCGAGACTCAGGCTATTTCTCAATCGGCTAGTTTACTAAGCAGTGAACAAGTGGCCATGGCCTTTTTTAGGGGCCTTAGAAAAAACAAAATGCTAATTGTGCCTGGAGTGGCCGGCAAGTTTAATGTTTTGATGAAGTGCTTACTTCCCGGTTTAGTAGAATGGGTAATGGACCGGGAAATCATCAGGGTAGCCAACAAACTTTAACGTTTATTTTGCGTAACCAGCTGCATCTTTTAGTGCCATTTTGCTTCGCACAAAGATGCCGTTGCCGCGGGCAATCTCACGATCTTTGTCATCAAACAATACCGCCTCGGCGATAAACTGAGTTTTATTGGAGTTCACCACCTTGCCCACCGCACGAACCTTACCTGCCGCCACTGGGCGCGTTAAATAAGTGGTGAACGAGGTGGTTAATACAAACACCTCTTCTTCCAATGAATTGGCCGCAAAAAAAGCCGCATCGTCCAGCATCTTAAAATACACAGAGCCGTGCACACCGCCACCGGAATGGTGGTGTTTTTGTGACACTTCAATTTCAATCTCGGCCTCTCCCTGGGTAACGGTCATAACGGGTTTATAAAACTCGTTAATAGGGGCGGCGGCGTACATAGATTCCAACTGACGAAAATGATTGTTCTGGCTCATTAGGCGACCCTATTTAAATTTGAAAGTGTACAGGGGTTAGAATAGTAGCCTGAACCATTGAACAATTAAAATAGAATCGCGACACACAACTGCATATGGCCATACTTTATATATGTAAGGGGATTTGTTTTAAAAATCACCTGCATTTTCGTTCACATAACAACGGCTAGGGTGCGAGTCTCTTGTGCGGAGTGTCTAAAGGGCTTTCATTCGTGTATTTAATATGTTCATTCACACATGAAAGTAGGTCTGCCCGGTTAACTGGTTTTAGAAGGTAACTAATTCCCATCTCTTGGGCACTTTCTTTATTAAAGTTCTTGGTGAAACCGGTAAGCAATATGATGGGCAATTCAGGCCTAATGGCAAGCAACGCTTTAGCCAGTTCAATGCCCGTTAATCCAGGCATGGTATAGTCGGTTAATACTAAATCAAAGCTCATTGGATTTTTCTTGAAAAGCTCTAAAGCAGACTGACCGTCCCCCTTTGTTACCACCTCATAGCCTGAGGATTTTAAAATAACTTTGCATAAATGACATAGCTCCGGCTCATCATCTACCACTAGTATTCGACCCGAGCCACTAATCAACGGCTCTCTATTCAGGTTCACTTCCTCAAGCACATTTTCTGTACGAGGAATTCTAATCACAAAATCACTGCCCCCTTTTGAGCTGCTATCCAGGCTAATACTGCCTTCATGGTGCTCCACCAATTGATGAACCACCGACAAGCCTAAACCTGTGCCCTTACCTAATTTTTTGGTGGTAAAAAAAGGATCGAAGATATTCATTTGTTCTTTCACCGGAATTCCACTTCCGGTGTCGGCGATGCTCATGGCCACACATTCATTGTCATTGCGAATCGAGATCGTAATGACCCCACCATTATTCTCCATCGCTTGGGACGCATTGTTAATGAGGTTGGTAAAAATCTGGTGAATCTGTGTCTTATCCCCCATGATCACTGGCCGCGTCACGTCTATATGTTGTTTTATAGTAATATTGGCGGGAATCAGTGGGCGCACCAGACTTAAGGATTCATTAATGGCGTCAACTAGATTTATGGCTACAAATTCATGATCTTCGGTACGGCCGAATGCCAATATTTGCCTAACCAAATTAACCGCCTTATCACTGGCGGTTAATATACTTTGCAAGTGCTCAAACTGCTCATCGCCCAACTCGGCATAATCCAGCGCCAGCTCGGTGTTACCTTCGATTATGGCCAGGATATTGTTGAAATCATGGGCAATACCACCGGCAAGTGTGCCTAGGGATTCCAGCTTTTGGGACTGAAACAATTGCCTTTGAGCGCATGCTAGTTCCTGTTCTATTTTCTGTCGATGGGTGATATCAAGAACAAAGGCTACAAATACAGGAGGCTCTTCTGGCATGAGTTGCAAATGCACTTCCACCGGATACAAGCTGCCATCTTTACGTTGATGATTGGTTACAAACTCAATTTGATTTTCAGAACCGGTACGCAATAGGTGCAGTCTTTCTTCAAATGCATCTAGGGTAAATTCGGCCTTGATATCCAAAGGGGTTTTATTTCTAAGCTCTCCCATGGAAAACCCCAGATTATCGCGGGCTCCTTGATTTACTTCGATAAACTTTAAAGTTTTACTATCAAACATGTAAATTTCATTTAATGAACTGTCCATTAAGCGGCTAAACTGAAGGATCCTTTTTTGATGCTGCCGCCGCTCACTTAAATTGCGCACCATACCGGTATATTCCACCCGGTCCCCCTGATGAACTTCGTTTATAGTGAGCTCCACAGGAAAGTAACTTCCGTCCGCTTTTTTAGCGATCAGTTCGCGAGCAACCCCCAAGATACGGCTTATTGTGCGTTGATTATCTATTTTGCTTTGACCTGTGCCTCCAGCAAATACCTCAGGGGCTAAGTTTTCCACCTGACTGCCAATTAATTTCCCTTGAGAAAAACCAAACATGATCTCCAGGTTTTCATTGCTATAAGTAATACACCCAGTGTCATCAAACCCCACTACACCATCCATAGCGCTATCAATCATGGTTTGGTAATTATTAGAGGACTGAGATAAGGCCTCGCGGGTTTTTAAATGCTGACGTCTATCTAAACAAGCATGGACCCGAGTGGTTAAAATTACATCGTTAATGGGTTTTTTAATGTAGTCATTGGCCCCATTCATAAGGCACTTGGCCACAATATGCTCATCGGTAATGGAGCTAACAATAATAATGTCTAGGCTATCAAAACTGGCATCTTCTCTTATTTTTTTCAGTAGTTGAATACCATCTATCTCTGGCATATAAATATCTAACAGCAACAAATCAAAATCATGATTACGCAACATTGGCATTAGCTGGGTGGGTTGTGACAGTGACTCACTTTCATAACCGGTGTCCCTGAGAATGGCACTAATATAATCAGCAATCGCCCGACTATCATCTAATACCAATATTTTGGACATGTTAACCTCTGTCTATACTAAGGTCTCAAATGGAATCCGATTTCAAATTTTGAGCTAGATAATCTGTAATAATTGTCTTAAGAGCTTCAAACGGAACGGGTTTCTCCAGTACAGGAATGCCCGATTCAGTTAACCAGCGAGTATCCATTGTCTCGGAATTTAGTCCGGTGATAACCACTATTTTGGTATTTTTTAACAAACTGCTGCCTTTTAAAGCGGCGATCATATGCAGGCCGTTCATCTGAGGCATATTCAAATCGGTTAATACGATATCAGGCTGCAGATGCCCCATACTTAAAAGCCCTTGGTAACCATCATCTGCTGTAAACACGGTTAATCCTAGCTGCCATCTCTGGATTTTTATTCGTAACAGTTTCTGAAAATCAGGGTCATCATCCACTATCAATACGCTTTTTTGAGGTTGCTTTTCAGACGTCTCCACGGTGGTGACCGCCATAGATTTTAGCAACTGTTGAATTGACTCCCCCTTTATTCGCCTATGCCCTCCTGGTGTTTTCCCTACCAACAATACACCACTGTCTGCCCACAACTGTACCGTGCGGGCGGTCACATTGAGTAATTTTGCCGCTTGAGTTGTTGAATAAATGGCCTTATCCATAATGCGCTTCCCTGCTCTGACGGTTCAACCAGGTTGCCAGCTCATTGGCAGGCATGGGCCGAGAAAAATAATATCCCTGTGCCATGTCACACCCCATGGACGCCAACAAACATAGGTGCTGGTGACTTTCTACCCCTTCAGCCACGCAGGTCATATTTAACTTGTGACTTAACATAATGCAACTTTCAACAATGGCTTTTGCGGTGGAATCTTTGGTCATGTTCATGACAAAGCTCTTATCAATCTTAATTTCCGAGAAAGGAATCTTATGCAGGTGGGCAAACGAAGAGTAGCCCGTGCCAAAGTCATCGATGGACAATGCGAAGCCTTTCATACGCAAGCGGGTTAAGGTATCTAACGAAGCCCCCCATTTTTCCATAAGTTGGCTTTCGGTTATTTCTAAAGAAATAAGTGAGGAGGACAGGTCGTGACTTTTAAAGTAATTAATTAGGTATTCGGGAAAACTAAAATTGCAGATATTCTGTGCAGAAATATTGACCGATATTTCAATTTTCCTGCCCTGTTGCCACCATTTCTGTCCTTCCAAAATGGCCATTTGGATCACTCTCTCACTTATTTGATCTATTAGCTTTTCTTGTTCGGCTAACGCAATGAAGCTATCGGGGTAAATTAGCCCATGGGTTGGATGATGCCAGCGAATCAAGGCTTCCACTCGATTTACCAAGCCTGATTTTATGTCTACCTGAGGTTGAAAATGCAAAAGTAACTCGTTGTTGTCTAGGGCTTGCTGTAAATCCTGTTTAGTAGGGACCCAAGAAGGAGATTGCTGGTCGACTTTTATGGGAAGGAGCTGGCTAAACCCTGATAACAATGTTTTTAACTTGGGTATTTTAATGGGCTTCGTGACCCCACCCAAACAATGGAGATGGTACTCTTTGCATAGGGTTTGCGCAGACTTTAAAATTCGTTCATCTTGCCCAGTCATCAATATCAAACCGGCACGACATTCCTTTTGAGCCAGTTGCCGAATCACTTCCACCCCATCTAAAATGGGCATGCATAAATCCAGTAAAATCACTTCTTGTGGGTCATATTCTTTTTTCAAAAAACTTAATACATCGGTATATTGTTGGCTTTCATACCCCCACTTATTGGCCAGTGTACTGATAAACTGGGAAATTTGAGCGTCGTCATCAACAATGGAAATGTGCTTTAACATAAAACCATACCCACACTATCAATCTACGTTTTTGAAAATTAACCGGCACCACCTACCGCTTAAACCTCTTAATCACACACCAATAGGCCTTCTACTCGCATCATAAAGTCAGCCAATTTAAATGGCTTTTCCATTACGCTGTCGGCGCCAAACGCTTCCATCCAACTGAGATAAGTCGCTCCCGCTAAGTGCCCACCACCTGACATGGCCAAGGTCTTAAAACTAGCTTCTTTATGCCGTTCATTGACACTGGCTAAAAACTCCACCCCATCGACTTCAGGCATTAATATATCGGTAATGATCAGGTCGGGCTCTTGTTGTTCATACATTTCCAGCGCTTCTTGGCCATTGGCCGCGTGCCTTACTGTATAGCCGCTCTTCTCCAGTTTTGTGGTGAGTAATTGATTTAATTGCACATCGTCTTCAATTAACAGAATGTTGCTCATACCAGTACCATTTACCATATTCGGAGCGTCTGATTACGTTTCCATTTTTACGGGTATTTCTGAATTTTCTGAATTTACGTTATCATTTTTTATTTTTTCAGGAAAATACCTAGTTGTTTTAAGCAGTATTTAGTTATAGCGAATAAATACATGCCTGCGCCTTTCACTTTTTAATTGGTATATAACGCGTTTTTATATCCATAGACTGTAATATTTTACAAACTGGATTTTGGGATTCCCCTATAGCCAACGCAGGCTCAACTAGCAAAATTTTCAGTGTAAAACGAAACTCAATTAAATAGCCTTTAGCTGACTTCGCCTGGTTAAACATTCACTGGGAGGGGGATAGACCGTGCCGTAAATATGGCCCTGCTGATTACCGGGGTGGTATTTGTGATATTTAAGCTTTTTATCAGCTATACAATGGTGCGCTTTCGCCATAAGGCAAAAAACGGGCTAATTTGGGTGACCGTGGTGAGCATCTCTATCATTCTAAAAAACGACTTCGAGCCGTATAAGCAACAACAACCCGTTTTTTAAATAATATCTTCCAAAACCATGATTTATTTGCCAATGCCTAACGGCGCTTATACTCAGACCAACCACAAAAAATATTATTTTCGAATGATTTTTATGTGCCACAAATTCGCGAGATTTTCTAACTCTTAACTTGCCATCCATGGCGCATTATAAAAACAGCCTATTAAGAGCGTTTCGAACAACCCTATCTATTAAGGAAATTCTTTCCTAAATTCATGCCAGTTACATTGCAATTGCAGCAACCAATCTGGTGTTGCGTCGCCAATTCCAGCTAGTGTGAGCTTTGGGTGCTCTTTAAGCACACCATCCAACACAGGCTCTTGATGAGATTCGATATCCACAAAAAAAACATGTTTGCCTTTATGCAAGTCCCCTTCGAAGCGAATGAATTTAACGTTTCGGGTCTGAAAGCCCAAAAAACTGCCTTCCCAAGTACAAAAACAAAATAGCACGATGGCCAGCAATATAAAGGGGGCCCAACCTAAGCTGTCGGGTAAACGGGTTAAAGACACCACCATTAATACCAACGCCGCAACGCCCGCCCCCACCACGGCGCCCACCTCGGTAGAGTGCACTATGTCTTGTTTCATTATGGATGGCACTGCGTGTAAATGTTCGTGTCGCTGTACATCTGCATCATCATCACTTAATACATGTATTTGGGTAATGATTACGTTGTGGGCTTCCAATTCCTCTTCAATTCTCTCCAGGTCGTTAAGGTTATCGCTCACATAATAATGTCTGGAATAATGCCGCATGGGGACTGCCCTCCGTAATGTGATACTCAGGATCAGACTTAATTAGCGTGGGAAGGTAGTGCTATTTGTTTTCAAGCATAAATAGACTACAAACTCACAGTCCATTATAGCAGTCATATTATTGAGCCTTACTTTAAGGAGAGAAAAGCCCATTGTTTTAGTGGGTTCAGGGGGAATTATTGATTGGTTAATATAGCTTTATTATTAAATAGTTTATGGAAATAAAGATTGGATATATAGGCAACAAAAAATGAGATTTTTTGTGTAACTGAAAGAAGGGGGGGTACAGATTAGCTTTATAAAAAAAGCGAGCTTCACATCCATGCAAAGCTCGCTCAAAACACACGTTAAACAATAATCTTATAAAAACAACTCACGGGCTTCACTTGGGCTCGCAACTTCACGTCCCGCGTCTTTAGCTACTTGCGCTAAGGCTTCTATTAGCTGGCCATTGCTGGTGGCACGCTCGCCTCCAGGTAAGTAGAAGGTATCTTCCAAACCAGTACGTAAGTTACCACCCAGTTCTGCCGTTTTTTTGTGTACCGCCCAAATTTCTTCACGGCCAATAACTGTGGTTTGCCAATGGCTATTTGGCTTAAGATATTTCACCACCACTTCAAGCAATTCCGGGTCGGCTGGCATGCCTGAATTTACACCCATGACCAGGTTGTAATCCAAACGGTCCCACATGCCCACTTCCTGGTACATGCCTACGGAGCGCACGATACCCACATCAAAACATTCAAACTCTGGGCGACAATTTTCTTCTTTTAATACTTGTAACAGTTCATCAATTTTTTCCACGGTGTTTTGAAACAACATGGGCGGCCATGCCCAAGTACCGTTAGAGCGAGTCTTTAAATAGTTTAAAGAGCCGGCATTACAGGCGGCAATTTCAGGTTTACCACGGCGAATGCAGTCGATAGGGCCGGATTGATCACGGCCAATGGTGCCTGTGGTGTAATTCATAATCACGCCTGGGCAAGCGGCGCGAATAGCTTCACTCATCTCGAAAGCCACTTCAGGTTCCCAACTAGGTAAGTGACCCTTGCCTTCTTCCTGCTGGCGAAAGTGAATATGCATGCAGCTGGCGCCAGCGTCGTACGCTTCTTTCGCGGAAGCGGCCATTTGTTTTGCGGTAACCGGTACCGGGTGTTGCTTTGGATTAGTCAGTACGCCGGTGAGGGCACATGTGATAACGGCTTTTTGTGACATATTCATTCCCCTAAACTGGATATCATTGGTGATGAGGCTTACCTTAGCGCACCCAGCAAAACCAAGCAATCGCTTGTTTTGTTTAAATTACCCTCAAGTCACCACTAAAACCCAATAAACTCTGATAAATCAAGGCCTTAGGTGGAGCTATTGGTAAACATTGCTATTCATGGCTTTCGAAATCAAAGATAATTAGCCTCAACATTAATTTACTTTATAAATTAATCGATAGTATTTTTAAGTTTGATAAATATAAACTCTCTCTGCTATCGTTAAATGACAACAATAATTGCAAACCACGCGGTCCCCTCTCATGGCAAAACTACTTTGGTCTCCATCCGACACTCGTATTCAACAAAGCAACATGCAAAAACTAATGGAATTTATTGCCAAGGATGGGCACCAAATCAGTAATTACCAGGAGCTGTACGACTTCTCGGTACGACTGCCTAAGTTGTTTTGGGGGTATGTGTGGGAGTTTGGCTCATTTGTGCAACCCCAGGCTCATTCGGCGGTACTTGAAAATGGCGATAAAATGCCGGGGGCCAAGTGGTTTCCCGGCGCAAAATTAAACTTCGCTCAAAATTTGTTAAAGTTTCGCGATGACGCCACCGCCATCGTGTCGTACAACGAATACGGCAAACAACAGCAACTGAGTTACGGCCAGTTGTTTAATAAGGTGGCGCGCTTAAGTCACTGGCTTAAGGAACAAGGCATTAAGCCCGGCGATAAGGTGGTGGGATTCATGCCCAACGTGCCCGAGACTATTGTGTGCATGCTGGCGGCCACCAGCCTTGGGGCCATCTGGTCAAGCTGCTCTCCGGATTTTGGTTTACAAGGTGTACTGGATCGTTTTGGGCAAATTGAAGCGAAGGTTCTTATTACCACAGATGGCTATTTTTACGGGGGAAAAACCCTTAACAGCCTGGCAAAACTCAATAAGATTTTACCTGAACTTAACACCATTGAGCAGTTAGTGGTGGTGCCTTATGTCGATTCGCAACTAACCGAACAAACCATAAATGAACAATTAAAAGACGTAACCAACATAAGCAAAATATTGTTTGCTGAGTGCATCAACAATACCGCCACCGACATTGACTTTGCGGCCTTGCCGTTTGATCACCCCCTATATATTTTGTACAGCTCCGGCACCACAGGGGCCCCAAAATGCATCGTACACAGCGCTGGCGGCACATTAATACAACACTACAAAGAACTGGCTTTTCATACCGATGTTAAACCTGAGGATGTTGTATTTTATTACACCACCTGTGGCTGGATGATGTGGAACTGGATGGTGTCTACCCTCATGACGGGGGCCACCCTAGTCATCTTTGACGGCTCTCCGTTTACACCCGGGCCCGAAGTTTTATGGGAAATGGCCCAACAAGAAAAAGTAAGCATTTTTGGCTGCAGTGCCAAGTACATCAGCCATTTGGAAAAACTGCATTATTTGCCTAGCAAAGAATTTGAACTGGCCCCGTTAAAAACCATATTGTCCACCGGCTCTCCCTTGAGCAACGACAGTTTTGAATTTGTGTATCGGGATATTAAACAAGATGTGTGTTTAAGCTCCATTGCCGGTGGCACCGATATTATTTCCACCTTTACTTTAGGCTGCCCTATCCTGCCTGTGTACCAGGGTGAACTGCAGTGCATTGGCCTGGGCATGGCGGTGAACATATACAACGACAAGGGTGAACCCATCAGCCCTGAAAGTGGCGAACGTGGTGAGCTGGTATGCACCGCCCCCTTCCCTTCCATGCCCATTGGTTTTTATCAGGATGAGGGGGATAAAAAGTATTTAAGCAGCTATTTTGAACGCTTTGATAATACCTGGGCCCAGGGAGATTTTGCCCAGTTTATTCCACACCCTGTCAAAAATGATAACTGCGAAAATGTTAAAAGTACCAATAACAAGGATTTCAAAAACAGCCTAAAAAACCAGCAGTATTTAAGCCTAGTGATCCACGGGCGCAGCGATGCCATCTTAAATCCCGGTGGCGTGCGCATTGGCACCAGCGAAATTTATCGTCAGGTGGATAAGGTGGACGCGGTAATGGAAAGTGTGGCCGTAGGGCAACAATGGCCCAAAGACAGTGGCGATGAACGGGTTATTTTGTTTGTGACACTGCGCGATGGCAAGTCATTAGATGACGAACTGGTTCGCAAAATCAAACACACCATACGCCTTAATACTACGCCCAGGCATGTGCCGGCATTGATATTGGCGGTGAAGGACATTCCCCGCACCTTGTCTGGAAAAATAGTTGAGGTGGCGGTGCGTGAGGTGATTCATAACCGGGCGGTGAAGAATACAGATTCATTGAAAAACCCAGAAGCATTGGACTATTTTAGGAACTTGGCTGAACTAGCCTAGGAGATGATCGCGCACGGGGTGCACTCGTACGAGGCCACCCCGTGGCCGACAACTTTTTGTAGTTTGACCACCCTCCCTCGGGCTGTTACAACTCTGGGGGATACCTGTCCTGGTGTTGATGATTAACAATGCTAGTACTTACGGTAATGCCCCGGTCAAGGTATGAGGTCACCGCCTTACTATAGTCATCTTCCAGGAGTTTATATTCTTTAATGAGGCCATTGTAAATCTGCAAGGCCTTGGCCGCCGACTGTTTGTTATTTTCATTCAACCTATCAAACGCCAATGCTAACTTGGGCTCCGACTCCAATTCACTTACCAAGCGATATTTTTCCTGGGCAAAGATCACCTGAATATTATTCAAATAATCTTTTTTAATGTGCTTCCAAATGGTGTTAATCACTTCATAACGGGCCACGATGGACTCGGCTAAAAACGCTTCTTTTAACGCCTGGCGATTTAATTGTTTATCAAACACATCCAGCGCCTCGATGGGGTAATTACCGGCCCCATTAAAATGATCAATAAGGGTATCCGCCAGCACGTCCACCACCTCAATATTATAATGGGTTCGAATGTGGGCACGCTGAATGGCTATATCTTTTAAAACGCCTTTTTTTTTCTCATCAAATACCACTTCTTTACGCACACCGGCGGGCCGTGAAATTAAAAAGGAATTGGCCACATGTATGTACACCACGATCTGGGCCTGCTGTTTATTTAACACCATGTTCAGATTTAGAGTAGCAAGGGTTAGGGTCTCTTCTGGTAAACGCAAATCAGGGGCGTCTATGTCAAAATAAATATTTTTATGGGCGGGGGTTAACTCATAGGGGCTGGCAATCATGTAATCGTATTGAACTTCGTCATAGCTGGGGGTAGGTAAATGACTGCAAGCTGATACTAACAAGATACCGACCCATAACCCTGCGTTGCGCATCAATCCGCCAGCCATTCTATTAGCTTTTCCTCTAATGCCAAAATATCGATGGGCTTGGCTAAATAGTCATCCATGCCCGCAGCCAAACATTTATCGCGATCCCCCTTCATGGCATTGGCGGTCATGGCAATAATGGGAATAGCGTGATTAAAAATATTGTGATGGCCGCCGCGTATTTGCCGGGTGCATTCATAACCATCCATCACCGGCATTTGGCAATCCATTAATATCGCATCATAGTGTTGTTTATCCCCCGCCATCACCAACATCTCTATGGCCACCTGACCATTTTCGGCTACCTCCACGTGATAACCCAAATCCTGCAGAATACTTAACGCCACCTCCTGATTAATAATATTGTCTTCCACCAATAACAATCGGGCCAATTTATTTGCGCCATTAGCCGGATTTAGGTTATCCAACCCTCGTAAGGTTTCCAGATGATGATGGGTAACCAGTGGCTCCGCTTGCTCTAGAGCATCGCCTCCCTCAAGGGCAATCATTAAGGCATCATGTACGTCATCGGGCACCACAGGTTTAGTGAGATACGCGGCAAAGCCCATTTCAGCAAAGTGCTTGGCTTCACCGCGTTCACTTTTTGAGGTCATCATGATCAGCGCCACCCCATCCCATTTTTCTTCGTGACGAATTTGCCGCCCTAATTGCTCGCCGTCCATGAAGGGCATTTGCATATCCAGAATAACCGCATCAAATGGTGGGTGTTTATGCATAATTTGCAAAGCCTCACGCCCGCCCATGGCTTCACTTACCACCGCCCCCCAGCCTTGTAATAATTCACTGAGAACCAGCAAGTTGGTTTTATTATCATCCACCAGTAATACGTATTTATTGCGCAGGTTAATCTGTGGAATGGCCTGCATGGTACGGGTGCCTTTTTGCAAGCTGGCTGTAAACTCAAAGCTGCTGCCATTGCCCATTTCACTGAACACACTGATGGAGCCATCCATTAATTCACACAGTTGCTTGCAAATGGCCAAACCCAAACCCGAGCCACCGTACAAGCGCGTGGTGGAAGAATCCACTTGGGAAAAAGATTCAAACAGGCTCGTCTGCTTGGCCTTGGGAATGCCTATGCCGGTATCGCTCACAACGGCAAATAATACCAGCCCCATTTCCCCAGCGTCCTTCACCGCCACCTTTATTAATACTTCGCCGTCTTCGGTAAATTTTATGGCATTGGATACTAGGTTCGTGAGGATTTGCCGTATTCTGCCTGGATCCCCTTTTACCCAACTGTATTCAATGTCATTAATATCCAGGATTAATTCCAGTCCCTTGTTATGAACCAAGTGCGCCATGGTGACTGTAAATTCACTAAGCAGACTGCGCAGGTCAAATTCAATCTCTTCCAGGTCCAGCTTGCCCGCTTCAATTTTTGAGAAGTCTAAAATATCATTAATTAATATTAACAGGCTGTCGGCACTGGACTTGGCCACCTGAACATAATGCAACTGCTGATTGTTTAATTCACCGCGCATTAAAATATTCAGCATGCCCAGCACGCCGTTCATGGGGGTGCGAATTTCATGACTCATGTTGGCCAAGAAATGAGTCTTGGCCACACTGGCCTGTTGGGCCTCCACCAACAATGTTTCCAGATGATCATTGGCGCTTACCAACTGTTTGCTGCGTTTATTGTATTGCTTGGCCAACGCCCCCAGTTCACCTTTGTTAATGTCGGTGATCAGCCCGTCATTGGGATGGCTTTTAAGCTGCTGATACATGGAGTGCAACGGCGCCAACAAAATCCGGTACAGGTATATAAAACCAATAAGCAGCCCCACCCCAATCACATACACAAAACTCATTAATACCGCTTGTTTAATGCCTTCACTGCTGGCACTAACCACACTGACGGGGGTAACGGTTACCACCTTCCAGTACGTATTGGGCACATGAAAAACATTGATAAACACCGGTTTTTTAAGAATGGGGTCGTAAGCCATTTCCATTTCTTTAATGAAGGTATTGCCCAGGCTTTTATGTTTAAACGGGTCGGCAATGACACTGATGATACGGTGGGCTTCTTTGAGCTCAATTTGGTAACTGCTGCCGGCAATTTCCTTGGCTTTTTTAATGAGCTTTGCATTGAGCTTGCTGATGTTCTCCAGTTCACTAAGGGAGGCGATAATATTAGGAATAAATTCGGTGTTTTTTGCCACCTCAGCAATATTCAAATATTCCACAATTTGATTTTGCTCTTCATCCAAATGGGTACGCTTGCTGATGGCATCATCGGGGAAGGATAAAAAGGTGCCATTCCTGTCCAAGGCATAGGCATAACCTTTAAACTTTTTGGCCTCGTCTGCCAGCAACTCGGTTAACCCTTCCAGCTTAATGTCTACGGTGGCCACCCCGTAGAATTGGCCATCCCGATACATGGGAGCAGTGGCGGTCACCATGGCCTGAAACGAATAGGGATCCATGTATGACCGTGACCAATACACATTCTGCTTGGCCACGTAGCGCCCGGGCACGTACCACTCCTCATGATGGTAGCCATTACCTTGAGGCAGGTTGTAGTCGTTAAAAAATTGCAGCTGGTTGCTGCGGTCACGGCCCCAAAAGAAACTGCTGCGCTGTTGCCCCTTGTTAAACAAATAGGGCTCGGGCCACACCCCGCCTCCTGCGATAAAATGTTCGGTACCCAGGTAGTTTAATTGGCGTTTAATGACCTTCTTGTAGATGGTGGCATCGTTGGGCAACGCCTCGGCGCTGTTGGCCATGCTGGTCACCAAAGACGCGGTAAGCGCCAGGCGCTCGCTAAGCACCGCCACGATGGATTCACCGGTTTCCCGCACCTGTTGCTTGGCCACGCTTAATAATAAAGGTTTGCCATGGTTTTCCATGACCCACAGAAAAGCCCCCATCATAAATGACAGCATAATGATGAATAGCAGGGGTATCTTAAATGCCAAGGAGCCAAAAAAAGAACTTCCTGTTCGCACTAACGTCTTGTCCATGATCTCCCGGGTGTCTCTATGGCCATAGGGCACCTAAATTTGCCCTAGGCACCCTCTATAACTGTAGTGCAAACTGGCAAAGTTGCCGACCCAACCCCTAAGCTAAACTGCCTGTTTTTTGGCCAACTAGCCAAGTAAACAGCTTGCCCTTTTATTGGCTTTTCACACGCTATTTGGTCTAACACTTTGGCATTGCAACAAAGCGCCAAAAAAATGGCCAATTTCAACCAAGTAATCCCCACATCGCTTATTTATACTGATTTTTCAAACAACAATAACAAGAGGTGCTGGATGGATATTCAAATTAGGCTAGATGACGCAGGGGTGGTTGAGGCCGTGAGCGGTGGTGAAGAGATGAACATGGAACTGTCCATGGGCCTGGCGGTAGAGTGCCTGGAACTGAACAGTAACTGCGCCTATTTGGTGAGCCTAGTGGACGGAAAACTGCAAGCAAAACCGGCATAATTTTCTTGCCCCTATGCAGCCAAGCTGGATTTAGGGGCCCTAAGCACGATACTCTTTCCTCGAGTTTTATGGCCATCGCGGGCCGCTAAAACTATTCAAAAAAAAACTTAAAAATCAAGCCTACCTTTTTTATTTTTCATCATTACAATGCGCGGCCCTTTTGCTGTTTTGGCACTGCTCCTCGATCTTTTGAGTGCCAATTGTTTTACATAGGTTACGTTGCATGCTTGTTTTTACTATTACCAATAATATCACCGAAGACGTTTGGGTGGGCACCTGTAAAGACAGCAGCGATGAGCGCTTTGAGCAATTTCAAGAGGCTATGGCGCTGGGTATTAAGTCACAATTCTACAAAGACCTGCGCGACTTCAGTGTACAAAATTTCACCGTTGAAGATTTTGCGGTGGCAGAAGACCGCGAAGAATTAAAAGACCTGTTTACCGAAGCCATGGAAACCTACAACGGTCGCACCCTGGTAGGCATCAAGACCTCTCTGGGCAAAACCAGTATCGCCACAATGGCCCCGTTAAAATCCAGCGTTAAGATTCCTAAGCGCCCGGTATCCTCCGCCGCCCTTGCCATCAGTAAGGCGGCAGGCACTAAGCCTAAGCGCACTCCTACCAAGGCCGTGATTGAAAAGGTTTCCAGCGGGCGCACCGGTAACGCCGCTAAAGAAAGATTGATTAAAGAGAAACTGGCCGATGAAAAAGCCCAGCGCGCTCAAGAAAAAAGTCGCCAGGTGATGGACCAGGCCGATGAAATGGCGGCCATCATGGCTAGATTGGATTCTCGAGGATCGACTGCTGGTAAAAAGCGTTAATTCTGATTTCGTTTGAAATGGCGCTTTGAGGGTAGTTAAGCTGGATTCCGGGTACTTGATCTGTAATCGGCCACGGGCGGCCAGGCTAATTGCTCCCTGTATTACCCTCATTAGAGCCACCCAAGTGTTCCTTTTGAATTTACCAGACTGTCGGTTTAAAACCCTATTGACTAGCAACCTAGCTTGGATTTGCTTCAAGCAAAGTTTGTAAAAAAATACATTTGTTATACAGTTTCATTATAAGCAACTTAATTTTGGACCCCTATGAAACACTCTGCACTTATTAAAGCCCTGTTTGCCGTTACTTTAAGCCTTATGGTTAGCCTAACCGCTCAAGCCTATGGTCAAGGGCATGTGTCCATTAGCTACCCTAAAGACGGCGCTGTGGTGCACAGCCCTGTGGTGGTAAAATTTAGCCTGAAAGGTATGACGCTGGCCCCAGCCGGTACCGGTGGTCCTAACTCCGGCCATCATCACCTAATCGTTGATGGCGAATTGCCTGACTTGAAAAAGCCCATGGGCGGCAGCGTAACCCACTTTGGTAAAGCCCAATCTGAAACTGTGTTGAACCTGGCCCCTGGCAAACATACTTTGCAGTTGATTCTGGGTGATAAGACACATACTCCCCACATGGAGCCTGTGATCTCTAAGAAGATTACTATTACTGTGGAATAGCCCTCTTAAGTAGGCCCAGTGTTGCTAATGCACTCGGCCTGCTCATCCCCGGATTCCCATTTCCAGCTGCACAGCCTCCTTGAAAATCCAATTACCACCAATGCTAGCCAGCCCACAAAAAATGACCTAACCAGATAAAATAAAGATACTTTTTTCATAAGTAGAACTGGAAGCTGTTCAGCTAATGTAAGGAAGGCTAAGCTTTGAAAGAAGATGGGGATTTCGGGGTATTTTGTGCTTAGACATAAATCTAAAATAGTTTTGTTTATTGGTATATTGCTCATCTTTAGCGCTTGGGTAGGTTTCTATCCAGCACAACAGGACTCAAAGGGCCTGCCTGACTCCAGTGACAACAAAGCTGAACCCAGGCCAATGGCGAGTCTCAATCCAACCCAAAATAATACAAGCATAAATAAGCAACAGAGCCCTTTACAAGCCTCCACCATCACCAAGGAAGAACCAAAAGTGCTCACGGGAAACCCTCACTACGATCAGCTCTCCCCTGAAATGCAAAAAGCACTTAAAGACAGCTTGTTACTTGAAGGCCCGAAAGAGACCTATACTCGCGCAGATGGCAGTGTGGTTTTACCCTCCAATGGTCGATTCACACAGATGCCAGTAGCCGTGCAAATGCCGGACGGCACCATTAAAATCCAGGAATACTCAAACATTCCAAAGCCGAAGCTAATACTGAGCACTCCTAAATAGTTCTATGCATTTCAGTTTTAATCGCCCAGCATTTTAAGAGTTACCGACAGTTACACTCCCTAGCATAATGCATCTATCTTATTGGCTGCAAAGGTCTAATCTTAAAAGAGTGATTTCTAACGTTAGGCTAGGTGTATGGGGTCTTTATCTTCTGTTTTAACACTATTACTTCTGGTTATGATTTCTGGAGGGCAAGTGTTGGCAGCAGCCTGTCCTGCCTCATCCTCAGCAGAAACCAGTGGCTCCGCAGATGGCACAAACTGCACCGTGACGGATGGCACCACCAGTACCGTTATTCAATTAAATTTTATATCCGGTTTTGATTCCACCACACTCATTGAAAATGACACCGCTGCTCCTACCGCCACAGATACATTCTTATTCAACACCTATGGACTGGACGCCGTTCAAGTCCCTGCCACGGTGGCGACAGCCGCTGCCACCGCATCAAAGGCCAGCGGCAATAATGGCACCACCATTGGCGCACAGCGCAAACTGGCTTTCATTAAAGCCGCCGAAATATTAGCGGCCCAGATTGTAACCACCGAACCTATTCTGGTAGATGCCGATTTCACCAACACTCTGGCTTGTGCCTCTGGTGGTGCTACCCTAGGCAGCGCCAGTGCCTCTTCTTTTATACAAAACGCGTCTGCACCAGCGGGGGCACTGAATAGCACTTGGTATCCTGTGGGTCTTTATAATAGTTTGGATGGTGCCGACAACTACCCTTCTTCAGGCCCTTTAAACGCTAATCCAAATACCGTGGCAAACGGCGGCGCTCTCAATGCTGACAGTGACGTTTTTGCACGCTACAACATATTAACAGGCACAACCGGCTGCTTGGATGCCAGTAATGGCTGGTATTACGGATTTGATGCCCCTCCCTCTGAAGTTTATACCAATGCAGGTGGCCAGTTTTTAACAGACGGCAACGGTGACCCCGTTTCACAAACCTACATAGGCCTTACTACCGTTCTACTGCATGAAATGCTGCATGGCCTGGGTTTCTCTACCCTTACCGATTCAAGTGGCAATGAACTTGGCAGCCTGGATGATATATACGCAACATTTTTAAGAGATGATGCAAATAGCCGAAACTGGAATGATGCCAGTGAAAGTGCCGCCAACCGAGCCGCCTCTTCAATTAGCTCTACAGGTTTGCTGTGGACTGGCACGAATGTGAATACTCAAGCCATTGGGGCGGTGACAGCTGGTTTCCAAGATAACGATAGCTCGAGTAGCTTCACCAGTGGGGACCGCGTCCAATTGTATGCACCAAGCTCTTTTGTTAGTGGTAGTAGTGTTGCGCATTTTGATACCGCTGTATCTCCCAATGAGATTATGGAACCTGAATACACGGCGGGCTCGCTGGATATTGGTTTAGCACTTTACCTTTTAGAAGATATTGGGTGGAGTATTTCTGATAACACCGCCCCCACCATCACCGCGGTGGATCAATCCACCAACGAAGACGTGGCCAAGGTAGTAGATGCCAGTGGCTGGGGCAGTGATGCCGACAGCGATACCCTCACTTATACCGTGGCCAGTTCTTGCGCCACCAATATCACTTGCAGTATCAATACCGATGGCACTAGCCTCACTATGACCCCGGCCAGTAATCATAATGGCGCCACTCACACTATTACCATCAACGTAAGTGACGGCAATGGCGGCACCGCCAGCGATACCCTAAACCTAACGGTTACCGCGCAAAATGATAACCCCACTATCACAGCCGTAGATCAAAGCACCAACGAAGACACACCCAAGGTGGTGGATATTAGTAGCTGGGGTAACGACGTGGATGGCGATGGCTTAACCTATACCGTCACCGCTTGTGCCACTAATATTACCTGCAGCATCAGTGGTACCAACTTAACTCTCACACCTGCTAGCAACCATAATGGCGCCACCCATACCATTACCATTCAAGTAGACGACAGTATCGGCACACCAAGTAGCGACAGCTTTAATTTAACGGTGACCGCACAAAATGATGCCCCCACATGGAGCGCTATTCCTAATCAAAATATTACCGTGGGTAGCAATTCAGAAATTAACCTTAATACCTACGCAAGCGACGTGGAGGGAGATGCTTTAAGTTACAGCGCCACCGCCTGCGGGGCCAATTTAACCTGCTCTATCAGCAGCAATACCTTAACCGTTACCGCCAACGCAGGCGCCGCCACCACGGTTACCGTTACCATAGAAGCCGATGACAGCAATGGGGGCACCAACAGTGACAGCTTTGATGTGACCATTAATTCTCCCGCCAATAATGCCCCCGCTATTACCGCGGTGGATCAAAGCACCAATGAAGATGTGACTAAGGTAGTGGACGCCAGCGG
>Ga0209290_1000636_pt1 | contig 22811 bp, 12 predicted proteins | sample EN1Hudsemesocosm_2_FD_184632 | JGI IMG/M metagenome (GOLD analysis project Ga0209290, IMG submission 184632) | Methane-oxidizing microbial communities from mesocosms in the Hudson Canyon - EN10B Hudson Canyon (SPAdes) (version 2) | ecosystem: Environmental > Aquatic > Marine > Cold seeps... | reverse complement strand
CATTGGTGAACAAAAGATGGATTACTACCTCCGTTCAAATGCTCTTAGAATAAAATTGATGTAGACGACCTCGTAACATGAGGCCGTCGTAAAATAAATCAGCGTATCCTACAAGGTAGAAGGATCAAACCCTTTGTCAAAAATTACCGCATCGCTGTCGCTATATTTTTGGCGCACTTTAATTAAAGGTTGATACTCTGGGTCAGCATAAAATTCCTTTGCTTTCTTAAGTGTTGGAAACTCCAGAATTGCTAGACGACCTGCGGGAACTTTACCTTCTAAGGTTTCTACATTGTCGGTCATGGCAACTGGCTGACCACCATGTTTCATTACTAGGGGGAAAGCCAATGGTGCGTATTCACGGTTGTAGCCTTCCAGGTCTTTGGTGCGAACAAACGCCATAATATAAGCAGACATAATAATTTCCTTTTTTTCAAAATCGGTTTGTTATGTATTTTTGCATAGAGTGTTAGTGTCAGTTTCATTTCCATCAACGTATTGACTTGAGGATTCACCCAATAGACAGAGTTGAGTTAGTTCAACACTGTGTTGCTGAATGGAATAAAGCCATCATACGTCTCTGACATGAAGGGAAAAACACCCACCAAAACAAATCATTTTTGTGATTAATGCAATAATTGCTAAGATAAACATCAATATTCATTACTTTTAGAGCTTATTATGGATAAATTTCGTGCCTTACGTTATTTCAAGCGTACAGCAGAACTTAAAAGCTTTAGCTTGGCTGCTAAAGAGTTAGACCTGCCAGCATCCTCTATTTCACGCAGTATAAAGGGTTTAGAGAATGAGTTAGGGGTGGAACTCTTACAGCGCACCACCCGTAGTGTGAATACCACCGAGCTGGGCAGTGTCTACTACGAGCTCATTGAAGAGGTGTTGCAAAAGCTGCATGACGCCGATGAGCTGCTATCACAACGCATGAACGCAATGGAGGGGAAAATAAGAATCAGTGCCATGCCAAGTTATGGCGAAAAAGTACTGGCGCCGGTTTTACAAAAATTCAGGCAACAATATCCTAACATCGCGTTAGACCTGGATTTCACCGATGATTTAACCGTGCTAGGCAAAGATGCCGCTGATATTGCTGTAAGGGCTGGCAATGTGCCTGATGAAAGAGTGGTGGCTAAACAGCTATCTCATGCTGATTTTAAGCTTGTGGCGACGCCAAGCTTGTTGCAGAAATTACAAACCCAATATGAAAAATCGGAGTTTTCCATTGAAGACCTTAAATCCTGTCCGACACTGCAGTTCAGCGCTAAATTCGAACAATTTTCATGGTGGTGTTTCAATGAAGAGGCGTGGCAAAAAATCGAGATTAATCCGGTGTTGTGGTGCAATAGTGGTGAGGCATTGCTCGCCGCAACGCTCGCTCACGAAGGTCTATCACTTTATCCGTTATGGTGGGTAGAAATGTATTTGAATTCGGGCGCGCTGGTGGAAGTCCCATTTGAATTGCCCATATCAAATCGACAAAACCAGAGCCTAGATGTATTTATCTTATATCAACAGGCAAAGTATAAAATACCTAAAATAAAACATTGTGTTGATTTTATTATTCAACATCTTACTGATCACAAAGTTTAAACTAAATAAAAAGAGCCATTGTTGTAATATAAAGCGATATTTGCCAATGAAGTCTCTTCAACAGCACCTGCATGGATGCCTTTACTTTCCAAGTAATCATCTATGATATGCACATCAGAACCAACATCATCTTGCGATTCGCTAGAGCCGCCGCCAAGAGTAATAGGGTAAGAGTGATAATGCTCAAGTGAAGCCTTTTCTGTTGTAGTTATCTAGTAGCCGAATTCAACCTCGTTTAACCTGAAAAACTCCTCTTTAACAGCGCCCGGCGGCATCCACTTAGAGGTCCACTCTCTATTGGTAAGAATAGTTTTTTTATTCACAAGACTATTGAGCTTATCAATAATGACTAGCCCCCATGAGTTTCTTGTACAAGCGATACCAGATCGAAGACTTTCTATTCCCTGATACTCTTCGATATCGACCATTACAAATACCTTGTCAATTTTAATATTTCCAGAACTTGCCCCCCATTGCACCATATGTGGAAAATCAGCAGCCCAATCAATACGGCCTAGGTCGACCATTTGCATGATGCTAATGATAGGATAGGAATTCGAAATAATCGTGACATGCTGACTCTCTGCGTAATCCTCAGAACGAATAGGAAGGTGGTTAACACCTCCGATAATACCCATACGATATTCGATATTGGCAGCAAGTTTTTTGATACTAATCATCGCAGGACGCCCCATCTTAATATGAGTTTCTTGCTTCATAAAAATTTTTGGTCTGGGCAATATATAAAGACTCTTGGACATATGCATGTACCTACGTATAGCAGGAATGTCAGCCGAAGATGAAATGCAGAATTTAGTACCCTTCTGCATTTCGACATTCATGCGAGCCAGATTAACCATTAATGATTTATGCTGATACTGGGGTAATAGTGCCATGTAACTGGCCTGCATACGATCACCATAACCCATACCGTTTTCTATAAACCAAGGAGGCCGATTAAGCGTGAACCAGGTTATCGTTTCTGCATAGACTGATATGCTGCATATAAAGAGGAAAAAGCACTGCAAACTCTTTTTCATATAAGGACTGCTTTTAGAATTTTCTTGATCAGCACAACGAATGGCTCCATATTTTTATTGCTAATATTTTCCGCAGCTTGATCTTCATGCCTGTAATTCCCCCTACATTGAAAAGAGAAAAAGCAGTTCATTTAATACATAAATAACGGAGCATATTCTGACCCAGTTACTTCCACTTTTGTAGGATCTTTTCCTGTATGCCCTTCTTTTGGATAGCATCAAACCCTTCTTGAAATTTTTTGACAATGCTGTCATCGGTGGTTTGACTAAAAGCGACATAAGTCTGCGTAGAGATGTCTTTGATATTCCAAATCATTTCTATTTTGCTAATATCGTGACCATATTTATTCATATCGTAACTTAGTCTAGCCGCTGCATAGGGGATAATGGCAACTCTACCTGAAAAAAGCTTATCTATATTTTGTTTATCCTCCTCTACATGCTGTATTTCAAACCCTTTAGAATAGAGGTATTGTGATTTCTGATCACTAATGCCACTTCCCACCCTATATTTTTTTAAACCCTCTAAGGTTGTAGCTTGAATATCCTTACGCGATTTAAGTTTATAAAGGTTAACTTGGTTGTCAGAAATAGGCCCAGCCCATTTGAATAAATTTTCTCTAGCTTGGGTTCTTGAGGTGGCAAATAAAGCAATATTTTCCTGTGTTTCGAGCATTTTATAACCTCTTGCCCAAGGATAGAAATGGATGTGATAACCTTCCATTCCGATCTCTTTCAACACTGCCTGTACAATTTCTACTGACCTTCCTGTAAGAATATCGTTTTCAACGAATGAATTGGGAGGGGCATTTTCAGTGATTAAGGTAAGCTCTTGAGCATTCAGGCAACAGGAAAGAATCAGTAAGTTAAGAACTAATAACATTGCTTTTAAAAAAGACAATTTCATATTGTTACCCACAGTTCGATTAATCATAGAATTTATTGCATCTTTGCTAAGTTCATAGCGCTCTATTGTTGGTAAGGTTCTAAGTAGCAAAGACCCTCTAATTGCCATCCTCCATTTATCAAACTAACCTAAAGAGTGAGTATAGTTTAGTTTAGTTGTGTTTACAGGTAGTCGAAGTAATTCAGTGATTGGGAATTTACACAGCTGTAGACAAGAGTGCTCCATTGTCGATTTTTTGTAAATACAGATAACGGTGAACCAGTGCTTAGATCCATGTTGACTAAAGGAACAAGCGTATCCAGACATATCGCCAAGAGCATGGCTCTTGTAGCTTTTACGGTTTCAGTACTCTCTATGTTGGTTGTCGGTATCCTTGATTACCTGAGTACAGTCGACAGGGTACAACTAACCATTGACGGGATTGAAAGAGACTCTTCCCAAGCCATCACTGCTAGCTTGTGGAATTACAACATCAAACAGCTAGGCATTCAGCTAGCGGGGCTTACACAAAACCCATTGATCAGCTATGCAGGCATCCTGAACGAACAAGAAATTATTGCAGAATCAGGAAATTTTGGCGGTTCCAGTCAAAATTTTTTAATGAAAGAAATTTCACTCAGCCATTTGGATAAAAGTAATTTGATTCCATTAGGCAAGTTACGCTTAGTGGTTGATCTCTGGCCATTAAGAGTAGAAGCCTTCAAAAACCTATTTCCGATTTTCTTGACCACTCTACTCCTGATAGGTTTTCTAGGAAGCGCTTTTTTTATAATATTTTCACGAACTGTTGCCCGTCCTTTAATTACTATTTCAGACTATTTCACTAGTCTTTCAAATGGAAAACTAGACAAACTACTTGAACTGTCTTTATCTGAGATCAAGGGGACAGAGTTAGAAACAATGGTCGATGCGATCAACGAGATGCGTAACCAGTTAAACATAACTCTCGAAGAACTTGCCCTTCACAAAGATCACTTGGAAGAGAAAGTTTCATTACGAACCAAGGAACTACAGCATGAACGTGCTTTTATGGCTGGGGTACTAGAGAATATCGAGGACGGTATTATTGCTTGTGACTCGGAGGGGAAGTTGTCTATATCCAATCGTGTTACCCGCGAAGTGTATGGTATTCAAGATGAGCATATACTTCCAGAACAGTGGGCAAATCACTATAACCTCTATCTAGCCGATGGAGAAACCCCAATGGAGACAAAGGAAATCCCCCTCTTCCGAGCCTTTAATGGTGAAGTGATACATAATGACGAGCTGATTATTGCACCAAGAAATAGCAAACCAAGAAATTTAGTTGCAAGTGGACGTGTCATTACTGGAGATAATGGCGAAAGACTCGGTGCAGTGATTAGCATGCACGATATCACTTCGATAAAAGAAGCAGAGAAAGAACAAGCACAAAGCAATCAAAAACTGTCCGAATTAGCAGCCGAGGCCGAACTGGCTCGCGATGCCGCTGAGGAAGCAACCAGAGCTAAATCAGACTTTCTTGCCAATATGTCGCATGAAATACGCACCCCGATGAATACGATTATTGGCATGAGTTATCTAGTTCTGCAGACTAAGCTTGACTCAAAGCAACGCAACTACATAAACAAGGTTCAACGTGCTGCCGAAAACCTATTGAGCATCATTAATGACATACTCGATATATCCAAGATCGAAGCTGGCAAACTCATTCTAGAAACGACTAACTTTCATCTTGATGATATATTCACCAACCTCACTAACCACATCGGCCTTAAAGCCGAAGAAAAGGGGCTTGAGCTCCTCTTTGACAAGGATACTGATACCCCCACCGCTCTCGTCGGTGATCCACTTCGACTTGAGCAAGCAATCACCAACCTTGCGAACAATGCCACCAAATTCACTGAAAACGGTGATGTTGTCATCGGTGTAGAAAAAGTATCTGAGACTAAAGACAATGTTGACCTCCACTTCTGGGTTAAAGATTCAGGCATCGGCTTGACCCTTGAACAGCAAAGCCATCTGTTCCAAAAATTTAGCCAGGCCGACACATCAACTACCCGCAAGTACGGTGGAACAGGTCTAGGCCTGTCAATCTGCAAACAACTTGTTAGTAAAATGGGCGGCCACATATGGGTAGAAAGTGAAATCAATAAAGGTTCCACTTTCCACTTTAATACTACATTCGGCCTGCAATCCAATCCAACAGCACCATTAATCAGTCATGCCTATGAACTTAAAGGAATACGAGTTCTAGTGGTCGACGATAATGCCAGTGCTCGTGAGATTCTACAATCCATGGCGATAAGCTTTCAGTTTCATGGAGATACCGCCAGTGATGGTAGTCAGGCTCTCGCTATGATCAAAACAGCCCTGCAGCAAGGGAAGCCCTATGACGTAGTACTGATGGATTGGAAAATGCCAAAAATGAGTGGTATAGAGTGTATAAAGGAAATACGGAAAATTAACGACAGTCATATGCCAGTAATCATTATGGTTACCGCCTATGGGCGTGAAGAAGCAAAAAATGAGGCAGAACTCAAGGGCTTGTCCATTAAGTCTGTACTGTCGAAGCCTGTCACGTCCTCATCACTGCTCAATGCCATTGGTGAAGCCCTAGGTAAAGGCTCCATCATTAAAAGTAGACACCCTATCGGCCAGCAGGAACTGCCCCTTAAGAGTATGAAAAAGCTAGCGGGTGTAAAGTTGCTGCTAGTTGAAGATAACGAGATGAATCAGGAGCTAGCACTCGAACTTCTAGCTCAAGCCGGCATAGCCATCACACTGGCGACTAATGGTCAGATAGCCTTGGATATTCTTAATACTGTTACGGATTTTGACGGTATACTGATGGACTGTCAGATGCCCGAGATGGATGGTTACACTGCCACCAAGGAAATCCGAAAAATCCCACGCTTAGCCAAGCTACCGATTATCGCTATGACAGCTAACGCAATGGTAGGTGATAAGGAGAAGGTGCTAGCTGCGGGTATGAACGATCATATCACCAAGCCACTGGACGTCGCTATCATGTTCGACACCATCGCAAAGTGGATTAGCCCAAAACCAGAAGCGGCTGTAATCGCTGCATCAAAAGTAGACTTTAGCGGGGCAGCTCAATCAAACAGCAATATTAACATCCCCAAGCTACAGGGTATTGATATCAAAGCAGGGCTGAAGATCATGGCTGGCAATGCCAAGTTATATCTAAGGCTCTTGAAAAAATTCCATAGTTCTCAGGATAACTTCATAGACCAGTTCAAACATGCACTACAAGATTCCGATCCGACTGCCGCCACTATAGTTGCACACAATCTTAAGGGGACAGCAGGCCTGATAGGAGCGAAAGAAATTCAGGCCGTAGCCGCAGAACTGGAGAGCGGCTGTAAAAACAAACAATCAGCTGAGATAATAGAAAACTTGTTGAGCAAGACACTTTCTGTACTGAATCCTGTGATCAAAGAACTAGAAAAAGTCACTTGTATTGATGAAGCGATAACAAGCCCTAGCGCAACGGAAGTCTCTCCTGAAGAAATCAATGATCGGCTAACGCAGCTTAAGCCATTACTACAAAAAGGTTTATGCGAAGCGACTGAACTCGTTGATAAACTTCAGCCCATGGTCGAAGGTTCCTCTCTAGCATCAGGGCTAAAAGATGTTGCCTCTGCCATTTCAGACTACGATTTTGTTAAAGCTCTCGAAAAATTAGAAGCGCTCACAAAAAAATAAACATATGTGCAAGCTTTAATATTAATTCAGCTACATCAAACCCACTTCTTTATAGTACCTAATTGCTCCGGAATGCAAAGGTGCCGATAAGCCCTCACTAATCATCTGTTCTTTTTGGAGACCTTGAAATGCCGGGTGTAAAATTTTGAAAGTATTGAGGTTATCAAATACCGCTTTAACCAAGATGTAAATAACATCGTCAGGCATTTTGCTTGATGTGACAAGCGTTGCACTAACACCAAAGGTACTGACTTCTTCATCATTGCCCCGGTACATTCCTGCAGGTATTGAAACAGCACTGTAATATGGATTCTCCGCAATCATCTTATCTACTGCAGCACCACCTACATTGACCAAAGAGCTATTACATGCAGTGGTCGCTTCCTTGATAGAAGCGCTTGGGTGGCCAACGGTAAACACCATCGCATCAAAGCGGTTATCACATAATGCTTTGGACTGATTTAAAGACTTCAACTCTGATACTTGTGAAAACACACTCAGTGACCAACCCAACTCATGCATTAATACATCCATAGTCGCTCGCTGACCGGAACCCGTATTACCTATATTTACGCGTTTGCCGCGGAGATCTTCTAAACGCTGAATACCCAAACCCTTTCGAGCCACTAAAGTAAAAGGTTCCGAGTGAATTGAAAATATGGCCCTGAGCTCTTTATCAGGTCCTATTTGTACAAATTCACCACTTCCTTTCCATGCACGATACTGGACATCAGACTGAACCACCCCCATGCTTAAATCACCTTCTCGGATTTTAAGTATGTTATAAACTGAGCCCAGCGTACTCTCAACACCACACCGAATACCGTGTACCTTGCGATGACTATTGATCATTCGGCAAATTGAACCACCTGTCGGGTAGTACACACCTGTTACACCACCCGTACCAATAAACAAATATCGTTGATCCGAGGCCAAAACACCTGAGGCTGGCCCTAAACTTGCGACTACAAAAATTAACAGCCCAGCAAAGCTCTTCATCTTTAACATCACTGCTATCCTCAGTTCTTTTGAGATCAAATTCACTGGATTACTTCATTTCATGATCTGCATATTTTAGGGCTATTTGATGAAATTGATCCTGGAGTTTTATAAAGCCCTCAAGTATATTCGGATCAAAATGACCCGGCATGACCCGGCCATCCCCTTCAGTAATAATTTGTACCGCTTGTTCATGAGAAAATGCAGGTTTATAGACGCGTTTGCTAATTAAGGCGTCATAGATATCTGCCAGTGCCATGAGTCGCCCAGGAAGTGGAATATCTTCACCCACTAAACCATAAGGATATCCCGATCCGTCCCACTTTTCATGGTGACTCGCAGCGATATCTCTGGCAAAACGCAGAAAAGATGTCTGACCTGCTCCCATTCGTTTCTCAGCCTTTAATATAGCATCTCGACCGTAAAGCGAGTGCTTCTTCATCACTTCCCATTCATCTTTATCCAGCGCCCCAGCCTTAAGTAGAATACGATCTGGAATTCCCACCTTACCAACATCATGTAAAGGAGCAGACTTAAATATCAGATCAATAGTTTCTGGGTCAAGATAATCACAATATTCAGGCAGAGCAGATAGATACTCAGCAAGAATACGTACATAGTGTTGAGTCCGCATAATATGGCCACCGGTTTCATTATCCCGGGTTTCTGCTAACACAGCCAAACCGTGGATAGTCACATCTTGGGTGTAAGCTAATTCCTTAGTACGTGCAATCACCTTATCCTCCAATATCCGGTTCTGATCATAAAGTGCAAGGTGTGTTTTGACGCGTGCAGTGACGATAGGCCAACTAACTGGCTTGGTAATATAATCTACAGCACCTAGCTCAAAACCATGAGTTTCATCCAAAACATCATCTTTCGCTGTCACGAAAATGACAGGTATTTTTCGAGTACCGGCGCTTGCCTTCAAACGTTTACAAACTTCATAGCCATCCATACCAGGCATCATAATATCCAGCAAAATCAAATCTGGCAGATCATTTCCTGTGGCAATCTTGAGGGCTTTTTCACCATTCACTGCAGCTTTGACGATATAATCATTTTCTAATATGCAATTTAAGATATCAATATTATCCGGAGCATCATCTACAACCAGAATCGTTTGCTTTGGAAGTTTAGTTTTCATTTGTTACATCCATTTCAATTTTCCATAATTGAGCAATCCGGATAGTTTTATCCAGAGCGATTTCAAACTCATACTTATCGATATAGGTTTTTAGCTCTTCCAATTCCTCTTTAACTTTATCCAGTCCTGGTAACTTAATAATGGTTTCTATACAGTGATTCGCTCTTGCATCATTACTTCTCAGATAATCATATAATTCTTTCAGAAGTGGTTTGACTGTGTGCAGAATTTCCTTTTTGCTCAAAATTTCTGCTTTTCCATCTGAAAGTATTTTAGTCTCCGCTTCTAATGCCGGTGGTACTTTAGTACTATCTAACTCCCTGATACTGGTTAAAACCAAGTTCATTTTTTGCCTGACAACATATAGGCAGTCTTTAATTTCTTGATCGTTTCCCTGCGTCATTATCGATTCAAGCTTAGCTGCAGATTTTTGTAAATCATAGGCTCCAATCCCTCCCGCAGCGCCTTTTAGAGTATGAGCAAGCAGTCGTGCCGCATCAATATCCTTGGCTTTCAAAGCGGCAGTCATATCATCTTCTGTCCGAAGTTTATAGGATGTAAATGTTGATAGTATTTTTAAATACACACTCAGATTCCCTCCCAAGCGCTTCAAGGCTGATTCCACATTGATGCCAGGTAATTCAGGAAGAGCTGGCGCATCCTCTTTTTCCATACCCGTATCAGCTATAGCTACAGTAACTATTCCTTCATTAAGCTCGTTGCCAACAGCTAAGTCTTCTACAACTACTCTTTCTTGAACTACGCCTTCTTCGCTTTGATATATTTTTCCTTTAGTATCTCGACCCTTGATAGGTTTAATCCACTTAACAAGAGCGGAAAAAAGACGATTGGGATCAATAGGCTTAGTCACGTGTTCATTCATTCCAGCAACCAGGCTTTTCTCTGCATCGCCTTCCATCGCATGTGCCGTCATAGCAATAATCGGAATTAAGTGTTTATCTTCACCTGTCAATCTACTCTTCTCCCATTGCCGAATAGTTTGTGTCGCTTCAATCCCGCCCATTACAGGCATTTGAATATCCATCAATACCGCATCATACTGAAGCACAAACTGTGCTTTCTCAGCTGCCTTGACCATTCTGACAGCGTCTTTACCGTTGCTGGCAAGTTCTACGATAAACCCCGCGCCCTGTAGAATTTCCTGCGCAACTTGTTGGTTAATATCATTATCTTCAACTACTAATATCCTGGCTCCCCTAATCTTGTGTAAGGCTTCGGGCATAAAAAATGTTTTATGTTTTCCTGCCCTCTTAACATTTTTACAAAAAACCTCCATTAAGCTATCCACTAATGTAGAACGAGTAAACGGTTTCAACAAAACCCCCGCCATATCAACATCCGTCGCCAGTTGCATTACCTTTTCACGTCCAAAGGCTGTAATCATGATAATTGTCGGTACTAGAGTTATTTTGGGGTGAGATTTGATACGTCGCGTGGCTTCAATTCCGTCCATTCCTGGCATATTCCAATCCATCAGAACTAATTCAAAAGGGTGTTCACATTCAGACGCCTCTATTAACTTTTCTAAAGCCTGCTCCCCTGAGTCTGCTTTATCAACTAGGTCAACTAAGGAACTCATCATATCTAACAATATTTCCTGTGCTGTTTCATTGTCATCTACCACTAGCGCTTTAATCGTTCGTAGATTCTTAGGAATCTTAGAGATTCGTTTTTGTTCTTCATTTGCATGCTTAAATTTGGCAGTAAAACTAAAAGTACTACCACTATCAGGTTTACTTTCAACACTAATTTCACCTTCCATCAACTCTACCAGTTGCTTGCTGATGGCAAGGCCTAATCCAGTTCCTCCATACTCTCGTGTCGTAGAAGCATCTGCCTGACTGAAAGCCTGAAACAACAAATTCATCTGTTCGTCCGATAAACCAATACCTGTATCCGTGACAGAAAAACGCAACTCCACATCGTCGTCGTCCTCACATACTAATTCTATATGAATGACAATTTCACCTTCGTGGGTAAATTTAACGGCGTTACTACCCAGATTAATTAGGATCTGACCAAGGCGTAGTGGGTCGCCCATTAAAAAAGAAGGGATATTGGAGGGTAAAGAAATAATAAACTCTATCCCTTTATCCTGGGCTTTGAGGGAAATCATATTTCCGACATTTTGTAACACATCTTCTAGCTCAAAAAGTGTTACCTCCATCTTTAGCTTACCCGCCTCAATCTTTGAAAAATCCAGAATATCATTAATAATACCTAACAAATTTTGAGCGGATACATCTATTTTAGTGAGATAGTCTTGTTGCCTGCTGGTTATTTCAGTCTGGAGGGTTAGATGAGTTAGACCAAGAATAGCATTCATAGGGGTTCTTATTTCATGGCTCATGTTAGCCAGAAAGTCACTCTTTGCTTGAGCTGCAGCTTCAGCTGCATTTTTGGATTCATCTAGATCCTGCAGCATATTCAACATTGCTCTTCGCGCCTCAGCCAACTCTTGTACTTGATTACGTAATGCGAGTCTGGCGGCACGTTGTTGTGTTATATCCTCTTTAATACCTAAAAAATGCGTTGCTTGACCTTGCGTGTTTCGAATCGGTGAAATCGTTGCATTCTCCCAATATATTTCACCGCTCTTCTTTTTATTCGCCAATTCACCATGCCATGTTTCACCTGCAAGAATGGTGTCCCATAACTTTTTATAAAATGAAGTCGACTGCTCGCCTGAATGGAGTAATCTTGGGTTATTGCCTACGACTTCCTCAAGACTATAACCTGTTACTTCTATAAATTTTGGGTTGACGTATTCAATGGTACCATCAAGATCGGTAATCACCACAGAAGCTGGGCTCTGAGTCACTGCTTGAGATAGTTTTCGCAGCGTATCTTCTGATTTTTTTCGTTCTGAGATTTCTTGCTTTAACGCCAAAGTACGTTCTTCTACTTTCTCTTCTAGGTGTATCTGATTCAAAAGTAGCTTCTGTTCTGCTTGCTTTAGGTTTGTTATTTCTTCCATGACACCAATAAGATAATGGGTTTCATCATTCGCTTTTGGTACAGTTGAAACAGTTAAATTAACCCAGATAAATGTGCCATCATTATGTTTTACACGACATTCATAGGAAAAGAATTTTCGTTTACGATTGAGTAAGTCATCAAACAAACTCGCACCTTTTTCCACTTCATCTGGATGAATTATGCTCGATAATGTCAGGGATTGTTTCTGTTCTTCGGAGTAGCCTAAAAGCCCTAAAAAAAGTTGGTTACATTGTAGAAAGCGTCCTTGTGGCGATATATGCACAATGCCAACAGCTGCTTGCTCGAATGTGCTACGAAAGCGTTGTTCACTGTCAATGAACTGCTGTTTAAGTTCAACAGCTTCTAAGGCATTTTTGATGACCAAGCGTACTTCATTTTCATCCCAAGGCTTTTTGAAATAGTAATAAATCTGTCCCTGATTAATGCTATCAATCACGGCATTAATATCACTGTAACCAGTCAGAATCATACGCATGGTATGAGGGTATAACTGTACAACGTGCTTAAAGAATTCTACGCCTGTCATATTAGGCATACGCTGATCGGAAATAATTAAGGGAATATCATTCTGTTTTAAGATATCCAAGGCTTCTACCCCAGAATTCGCGAGAAAAATCTCATAGTCCTTTCTGAACATATATTTAAAACCAATGAGATTCTCTTCTTCATCGTCGATATAAAGAAGACACGGTTTCTTTTTGGATTGTTTACCCATAGCAACTTCCATACAAAACCCGCTTCCTGTTTAATTGTTTCATCTCAGTTATGTCACAATACATCGCCATTAAACTTTTCATCACGAGAACCCATCCCACTCGCTGAAGACTAGAGAGGAATATATACATTAAATTCAGCGCCTTTACCTTGCTCACTATTTACTCTAATAAGCCCGTTATGCTCCTGAATAATGCTGTAACTGATCGCCAATCCCAAACCTACCCCTACACCTACTTCTTTAGTGGTAAAAAACGGTTCAAATATATGCTCAAGTACAGTTTCACTTATCCCGGAGCCTGTATCTTTTATCCTAATAAGCACATAACGCCTCCCTTCCAGTTCGGAGATAGAAGTATGTACCGTTATTGTAGAATCTGGATAGTCTTGTATTGTTTGTTCATCTTTAGATCTGATGGCGTCAATGGCATTACTAAAAACATTCATAAATACTTGATTCAATTTACCGGGATAACAGAGCAATTGAGGGATATCGCCATACTGTTTAACAATAGTAATATCATTTTTATATTCATGGCTGAGCATCATTAAGGCAGAGTCGATATTTTCATGCACGTCAGACATTTTCTTGTCAGCCTCATCTAGGCGAGAAAACGTCCTTAAACCCTTTACAATTCCAGCTGTTCTTTCGACGCCGGTTGCCATACTGGCCAGGAGTTGACTAATTCCCTCTTCCACTTCAGCATACTCAAGTTCATCTTTTAAGGAACGAATAACGGAAAGTTGGGCCAATACATTATCTGGGGTTATTTGCTCATAACTTTTAACGACGCAATGAAGATCCTCTATTAGATTTTTTAATCCATTAATACCTGAAGAAATAAAATTGATTGGATTGTTAATTTCATGCGCGATTCCCGCAGCCAGTACACCAAGTGAAGCCATTTTTTCTGACTCAACAACTTTCATTTGCGCCTTCTTTAATGCCTCCAGAGTGTGTCCCAAAGCCAAGTTTTTTAACTCAAGTTCATGCCGATAACGCCTTAGATTTAAATGTGTTTCAACACGAGCAACGACTTCTTCTACCTGAAAAGGTTTTGCTATGTAGTCAACACCGCCACAGTTAAAAGCTTCCACTTTGTCTAGAGTGTCGTCCAAAGCGCTAATAAATATGACAGGTATGTCTTTGAGACTATCATCCGCCTTCAATTTGTTACAGACTTCATAGCCATTCATTATTGGCATCATGATATCTAACAAAATGAGATCTGGCTGGGGCTCATTCACCGCAAGCTGCAATGCACGCTCACCATTAGTTGCCACCTTCATTTGATAATTAGCCTTTAATATACCTACCAGCACATCTAAATTTTCTGGTATATCATCTACAGCCAAAATAACGGGTTTTCTCTGATTCTCAGTCACTGAGTCACCATATGTTTAAGAGCATTCGCTCACTGAAATAGCTGTTTCTTAGTGCCATAAACTAAGTTGACATCTACTTAGTCATCACTATTTTAGTAATGTCTCTTCAGTTAATTCTGCAATTTCGTATTTGCTATTTTGCCCGAGTTCGCCCAGGAGTTGATTAATTTCTTCTTTGAGTTTGATCATTTGGTCTTCACGTCCAACAGCCATACGACTAAAACGTTCCAGATCATCCATATTACGGCGTAACTCTTCTTCGATATATTGACGTTCAGTGATCTCTTCCTGAAGTTTATTAGTACGCTCATCCACCAGTTCTTCTAAGTGTTCTCTATGCTGCCTCAACTCGTCTTCTACCTTTTTGCGTTCAGTAATATCAAGCATTGTTCCAAGCACGCTGATAGCACATAACTCATCATTAAACGACACCTCACCCTGCTCTTGAACTATTCTTACAGCCCCACTTGGCTGAACAACACGATACTCGATACTATACTGCGCGTCCTTTAGTGTCGTGTTATTAACAGCAGCCTTTATTAACGCTCTATCATCAGGATGTACAAATTCCATAAATGTCTCGTAACTCTCTGGGAACTCAGCGGGAGACTTACCTAAAATTTGATAGACCTCGTTGGACCAAACCAGCTTATTGAGTAGAATATCCCACTCCCAATTTCCCAAATGGGCAATTCTTTGTGCTTCCAAAAGGCTGGATTCGTTACTTTTCAGCAACTCTTCGGTATGAATACGCGCAGTAATGTCATTGGCTAGCCCTTCAACAAAAATGACTTCATTATTGCCATTAAACACAGGTGTTTCCGATACTTCTAGCCAACGTTTTGATCCGTCTTTATGATATACCTCTAACAGGTATGGAGCTTGCTTAATGCCTTGTATAGATAGATCAGTGTAATGTTCTACCTGTCCATTAATTGGGTTATCTGTGAGCTTTTCCGCATAATGCGACATAAACTCTTGCGGCAGATAACCCAATATTTGAGTAATTGAAGGGCTCAGATAGGAGAAAATACCCTTAATATCATGGGCGTAGAAAAAATAATTATTCTCCAGATTTTCGACCAGTCGCTGAAACTGTTCTCTACTCTCTTTGATCTCGCGCTCTGCTTCTTTGCGAGCAGTAATATCAAGAACAGTTGCAATGACTGTTATCGTGTCTCCCGTTTCTACAGAACTCAAACTAACTTCTATTGGAAACTCTCTACCGCCTTTTCGTAAACCAAATAACTCAATACCAACCCCCATTGGCCGTGTAGATGGAGACTCTAAGAACTTTTCTCTACGTTTAAGGTGACGACTGGCAAAGCGCTGAGGCATTAAGGCTTCAACGACCTCTCCTATCAATTCATCTGGAGAATAGTCAAAGATATTTCCGACCTCGTTATTAACCAACACAATCTTGCCGGCGCTGTCAGTTACAATCATCGCATTGGGTGAAGACTCCAATAAATTACGGAACCTTTCTTCACTTTTCTTACGTTTAACGATTTCAGAGTTAAGTTCCTGGTTAATAACGTCAACACGCTTATTTCGTTTTACCAAACCGTAGGAAAGAGCAAGAAATAGCAAAACAGTGACCGAAAGAATACTTAAAAGAAGTTGGCGAATAAGCCGACTTGCCTGAAAAGCCTCAGACACATCAACTTCATAGGTAAGACCAAAGTTGTAATTACTGTCCCAAAGCCAGGCACCGATAACCGATACGCCTCTATAGTCCCGATAACCTTCGATATTAAATCCAGCACCGCCCACAATTGCGCTTCTGGCCATCAAAGTCAAAGGCATATTATAACGAGCGAGATCAAGCTGAGTATCCTCTAGAAGGTTGACACCTGGGTCTCGCAAACTCAGTTTAAGAATTGAACGTTCGTGTGGTTTTATCAGGCCGACTTTCCGGATATGATCATCAAACCTGATACTTGAAATAACAGTACCCGCTTTGTTAAAAGCGTAGCTATCTCCGCTTTTACGTGCGTGAGCAATTTTAATTATGTTAGAAAAATCCAGCGATGGATCAATACGGATAGTAAAGGCCGCTATGACCTCTCCAGTTTGATTAAATAAGGGTACCCCTATGAACATGGTAGGTTCTGTACTAGTTAATTGGCCTGTAATGTTAGGTAAGGCTACGTCGGAATGTAGCGGTAGCACAAGTTGAGGTTTACCATTCAACATGTTCTCAAGATAGTCTCCATAGCTTGAGAATAAATTATCTGCCCCGAGGTTTTCGTCACGCATAGAGGCTATATTGGTTCCATCCGGCGAGATAATAAAAATACCCAGATCAGAATGTTTATCAATCCATGGCTGCATAATCTCACGCACCTTCTGTAAAGAGTCACTATTGCGCAAAGACGCCTTATTTCTTGGCAAGGAAAGCAACTCTTTTGTAAGTTGACGGACATCAGGCCTACCTACAATCATTTGAGCATCATTTATTTTATTTTCAATCCAAAAATCCAATGCTTTATGCGTTGTGATTAGAATCGTGTGCAAATTTTCCTGGATCTCATAATTAATCTGTTCTTTTATTTTGTTGAGAGCCAATGAAGAGAGCACCAAAATAACAATCACTATGAATGAGGCCGTCAGAATTCCTTTATCAGCCATCAAAGATAGTTTGCCATTTTTTAGCATGTTAATTTGCTCATTTAATACTCTACTCAAAGATATCACTCACTAAAAATGAGTCTGAATTAGGAGTCTAAGTTGATTGTCTGTAAATAATTTCCACCCCAACCCCCGCCTTTATAACTATCGTACAAATTCTGTACATATCAAGGTCGGAGTTGATACTTAAATAAAAATGTAAGTCCTGAGAAATAGCCGAAGCAGGGGCCTGTATCTTATTGGATAACGCTTTGCCCGATATGAGGCAGAAAGTGATAGATGGATAACGACAGAACGACTGAATGTGTTAGGGGCGAGGTGTTAAGAGCCCATAGTTAAGTCAGCTCTAGCTCTTTTAGTTTTTTGAATGCAGCTTCAAAATCATACCGATTCACTAGCGCCAACACTGCTTCAATATGCTGTTGTTGCGTCGTACCTTTAAGTGCCTCAATCAGCTGGTAAGTTTCATCAACCGCATTAGCGTCGCCTGATTCAAGAAGGATGGCTAATGCAGCCACTTGAGCGCGCATTTCTCTAGTATCATAAACAACATTTACATCAGGCACGCTTTGATCGTGTGTTGAATTAACAGCAATCTGTTTTTCATACAGCTCCAGCCCTTCGAGAAGGGTATTAAATTCTATTTCAACAAGCGGCAAATATTGCTGTATGCCGTCTTGATCAACGTACCTTAAAGATCGCTCAAGCTGCTGCGCTACATCAAATAACTGCTTCGCACCCACGTTGCCTGCCGCACCTTTTAGTCCATGTATCAGGCGATGGGCTTCTTTGTGTTCTCCCGAAGCTATTATCTGTTTTGCTTGCATGATCACTAAATACTGATTTTTCCTGAATTTTTGAAGTAGTCTTTGATAAGCACAGCGGTTACCAGCCAAGCATTTCAATCCAGCTTCAATATCCAAACCAGGAATATCAGGCAGCACGACTTGCTCATCTTCGACTGAGGGCCGGTCGCCTTTATCAATCTTAGCTTCATCTATCTTAGCTACTTGCTCTAACTTTCTAGCATCCGGAATTTGTATCCACTGAATAAGTGTATTGAATAAATCATTTGGACTAATCGGTTTAGTCACGTAGTCTGTCATTCCGGCAGCGGTACATTTTTCTCTGTCACCACTCATTGCATGCGCCGTCATGGCGATAATGGGTAAGAGCTGGTACCCTTTATCCGATCTGATATGTCGGGTTGCTTCATAGCCGTCCATGACAGGCATTTGTATATCCATCAGGACGCCATCAAATTCTGTTAACGGTAGTACTTTCAGAGCCTCATTTCCATTGTTAGCCAGCGTAACGGATATACCTACCATCTCAAGTAGCTCACTTGCTACCTGCTGGTTAACTTCATTATCTTCAACAACTAATATCCGTGCACCACTAAGAGCGTGTGAGGCTTCGGCTAAGCTAGACGAGCTTGCCATTCTTTTTTCTTCTGTCTGAGTTGGATAACCCATCGAGTCAGCGATAGCATTTAACAGCATAGAAGGCATGATAGGTTTTGTTAAAATATCATCAATATCAATATTTTCAGCCTCTTTATTGATCTCATCGCGATTATAGGCGGTTACCATAATAATAGATGGAATTTGCGATATGCTTGGATCTTCACGAATATGCTTAACAGCCTCGACGCCATCCATCCCCATCATTTTCCAGTCCATTAGAACTAAATCGTAAGGCTGGTCCCCTGAACTCTTACGCAGCTCTGCGAGCGCTTCTTCACCAGAACTAACCTGAGAGACAGCAAAAGAAAACGATTCCAACTGTTTTTGAAGTATTTCCCTGGCAGCAGCATTGTCATCCACTACCAGTGCGCGCTTTCCGGAAAGATCTACAAACTGTTGGCCACTGAATTCACTCAGTCGCTCAGCAATACCTAGCGACACAGTAAAGAAAAAGGAACTTCCTGAGTTTTCTTGGCTTTCAACCCAAATATCTCCACCCATCAATTTAACCAACTGCTTACAGATAGTTAGCCCAAGCCCTGTGCCGCCATACTTTCGAGTCGTAGAATCATCCGCCTGACTGAATGGTTTGAAGATTTTTTTACACTGCTCTTTGCTCATACCTATACCGGTATCAGTCACAGAGAATTTTAATGTGGCCTGAGATGCTGTCCGATTAAGTATTTCTGTTTTAACAATAATTTCTCCTTTTGAGGTAAATTTGACAGCATTACTTAATAGATTTAACAGGATTTGCTCAAGCCTGAGAGGATCTCCGATCAGAAAGGGTGGAATATCACGACTGGCTTCAAATAGCAGTTCAAGACCTTTTTCTTCAATTTTTAAGGTATTAATTTCAGTTACTTTTTCCTCTAAGCTCTCTAAAGTAAATTCGACTTTCTCCAGCTCTAATTTACCGGCCTCTACTTTAGAGAAGCTGAGAATATCGTTGATAATAATCAATAGTGTCTGAGATGCATTTTGGATCTTGGTAACATAATCCTTTTGCTTAGTATTCAAGCCTGTTTGTAAGGCCAAATAAGCCATCCCAATTATGGCATTCATTGGCGTTCGGATTTCATGACTCATATTCGCCAGAAATTCGCCTTTCGCTTTGTTTGAGGTATCGGCATCTCGCCGGGCTTTATCGAGTTCAACCTGCGTTTTAGCAAGTACCGTAATTGTATGATGCTGTAAGATTAAGGTAGTCGCCATTCCTAATAGCGAAAAAATAACCAATGCCGTTACCTGTACTAAACTCTCTCTGACCGATTGCATCTGCCCAACTTGTGAGGTTAGTGTGCTAAAGGCTTCACCACTCTCCTTCAGATAACTGCTAGTAAGTGCGGTGATGGCCTCTTGAAGACGAGCATGATAGGCAATGGCATCTGTTTTACTCATCCTGTCGGGATATCTTGAAAATTCATCTAGCCCGATTAATAACTGATGAATTTGTTCACCAATTTCAAAAATACCTTCAATTTTTGTTTTGGGTAAATTAGCAAAAAACTGCCCGGTTTGAATGTGAGTAATATCCAAAGCAACGATAAACTGATCACTGTTGATTTCACTCTTATCCAAAGATATAGCATACAGAGCTGAAGATAGTCGATACCAACTATCCAGCATCCCGGATAAATCCCGATGATGAAGAAAAGCGCCCGTATGAAGTTCGGTTTCAATACTATTTAATTGAGCGCGCGTCTGTATCACACTGTTCACACCAATCACCACCAGGATCACAAACAAGGCAATTAGAATACGAAGTAGCTTTACATTCATGAGTTATTGATACCAACTTCATTATTCAATCGGGCATGCCCCTTTACTAGGTTTATCGGGAGGCCAGCAAGGAGCACCTGTTTGTTCCATTAAAGTACGTAAGCTTTCAGCCTGCACCTCAAGTACCTGAGCAATGTCAAATTCCCTCAAAACAATTTTTGTAAAGGCTTTAAGATAGATTAAATTGAACTGACTAGAACGATCTCCGAGTCCGACTGGCAACAAGGCGGGTAGTGAATCTTTAGAGTTCGCTTGAAGCGCAACGGCATTTTCTATCAACGCTAAACCTGGCTCAAAATTGGTTTGTTTCGCTCCGGAAGTCATGGCATTCCCAGCGGTTATTTTTTTCTCTGAGGCTATTTGTTTTTCAGAGGTGACGGGGAAAAAACCAACATTTTTCATCATATAAGATTGCGTTTCATCGCTCGTTAAATAGTCAATTAGTTTTTTTGATGAATCGGGGTCTGAAGTAGTCTGAGACATAGCCAGCCCCGCTATAACAGCCATAAATCCACGTCCAAATGGACCTGAGGGTGCCGGAAATACGACAAATTTGTCAGGCTGCATTTGAACCTCTTTCAATCGGGCCGAATGATCCCAGGCAATCCATATCTGCCCTGAAGCTAAAGGACTGCCCATATGAGAATAAGATAATGAATGAGGATCGACCTGTTTCCAGAGTCGTTGCATCATCTTCCACATAACAATGGCGTCTTTGCTCTTAAACTTAGTTACCATTCCCCCTGTATATGAAGGATATAAATAACCTTGCAAAAAACGATGCATTAAACCCTTACTTCCCACCGGAAAACCTAATTTGGCTTTACCGGTTTTTTTTCGAATATTAACAGCCCATTGCAATAATTGCTCATAAGTTAAATGGTTGATATCGACTTTTTTGGGGAGGTAAGCTAAGGCCTCTTTTCGCGCTGCCATAATATAGGTCGCTTGCATCCATGGTACATAATAATAATGCTCACTACTCAGGCGCCCTAAGCTTAAATAGCGTTTGACGAAGTTTTTATGAGAGAATTCTTTAAGCACAATATCATCGAGTTCTGCCAACAATTTTTTTTGATGAAGGGCTACAAAATCGCCATGTAAGCCACCAAAAATATCAATGTTTTTCTCTAGTGCCAACTGGCTGAAAATTCGCTTATCATCATAGGCTTGAAATTCAACGGGATGGGAAAAACCACGAAGTACATCGTTACGCATCATTTCAGACTCATGCACCGGAGCGAGTTGAGTAGACAGAAACTGCAGTGAATCGCTGGCATTCGAAAAGAAAGATATATTCATCAAACAAAGAACATAGAAAGCTATGTGCAAAAAACGTTTTTGATACATAGTTTCTTCTCCATCAATGGATAGACACAGCTGACTTGTCATTTAGCCCAAGTTGATAAACAACCTGCTTCTGCTCTAATCAATTCTAGTCTATATTTAAAATGATGACAGATCTCTAAGGTGTGCAATTTGGTATAAGGTAAGTTCATTCTAAGTTAAGAAATTGCTCTTAAGATAGATCAGACACTCAGCCAAGGTTCGACAGATACCTTGGTTATGCTGGAGCTTGAGATTTTTAATTAATCAGCAGTCGAGATTACACCTTTGTCACTATATACAAAAAAACAGGCACGACTTATCCCAAGAATCAAAAAGTCTTTAGAGGATTAGCCTTGAAAAAGGAAAACGTTGAAACAATTGACTATTTTGAAAGAAGCTATACATCTACAACAACCCTCATCTAAAAAGGATGCTCTTCAAGTCCATGATAAATTTCTATCGATGCAGAGAAAAAATTTAGAGATCTAGAGGCAAATCAAAGGGTAATCAGTGGAAGTTATTCAAAGAGCTGGGACCACTCGATCCCAGCCACAGATGCTATCACTCAAGCATAATAAATTTCACTTAAGTATGCTGCTAAAGCCTCTATGTTCTGTCGTTCTTCTTCACATCTTGGTACGCAAATCTCAATATCCATGATTCCATCCATCGGCAATTATAGTTAGTTTGTTCCCCAGAAGAGACAATGCCAAATTTGAGCAATTTCCATTTGATAACTTCAGCTCCAGCGCCTAGGAGCTATAAGTCTAGCTAACGATTTTTAAAAATCAAATAACATGATATAAATAATGTAGTTGCTGATAGTGAGAGATAAATAAAAATAGTTTTGCTTTCGAATATCATTCCAATCCCCACGATCTATCAAAGCGAAAGTTTTCTGTTTAGCAAACTCAAGCCCTGCCTGTTTTAAGGATTAATTGAGCTCATCCCAATTAGGATGATAATTAAGTTTTGAAATCAAGATGGCACCTCGATTTAGGGAGCTGCTTCGGTAAAAATAATTTTACCAATTTTTTGACTAAGGAATTTGGTTGAACTAACTTATTTAATTACAA
>Ga0209290_1000635_pt1 | contig 22812 bp, 17 predicted proteins | sample EN1Hudsemesocosm_2_FD_184632 | JGI IMG/M metagenome (GOLD analysis project Ga0209290, IMG submission 184632) | Methane-oxidizing microbial communities from mesocosms in the Hudson Canyon - EN10B Hudson Canyon (SPAdes) (version 2) | ecosystem: Environmental > Aquatic > Marine > Cold seeps... | reverse complement strand
TTTCAATGCTAGCTATAGATTATTTAGGGTAAATCTCAAGCAAGTCGCTAGTTGAAAAATATTGATTTAACCTCACTGTAGTTAATAATAGAGGTACGTTAATAGATAGATATCGCTAGAGGAGCAATAAACGTATGTCTACCTGCTCAGATAAAGACAGAATAGATCCTAGTGACCCGAGTGTTGTAGCCACTCAATATTGGCATGCGCTTGATGACGAGAAAATCCAGTGTGACCTTTGTCCAAGGTTTTGCAAACTACGTGAAGGTCAGCGCGGACTTTGTTATGTTCGCGGTAGAGTGAATGATGCGATTGTTCTCACCACCTATGGTCGGTCCAGTGGTTTTGCGGTTGACCCCATCGAAAAGAAGCCTTTAAATCATTTTTATCCAGGTAGTGCTGTACTCTCATTTGGCACTGCAGGCTGTAATTTAGCCTGTAAATTTTGTCAAAACTGGGATATTAGTAAGTCCAGAGAGATGGATACATTAATGGATCTCGCAAGTCCTGATAGCATTGCGCAAGCTGCATTGGACATGGGCTGTAAAAGTGTTGCTTATACTTATAATGATCCTACTATTTTTCATGAATATGTGATCGATACGGCCAAAGCATGTAGAAAACTGGGTATTAAAAATGTCGCTGTGACTGCGGGGTATATGTGTGAAAAACCTCGTAAAGAGTTCTTTGAAGTAATGGATGCAACGAATATTGATCTGAAGGCATTCACGGATGAATTTTATTGGAAGCAAACAGGTGCGCACCTTCAAGAGGTATTAGAGACGATTAAATATGTCAAACATGAAACCGATGTTTGGTTAGAACTGACAAATTTACTCATACCCGGATTAAATGACTCGCCAGAGGAGTTGAGGCAAATGTCTGACTGGGTCGTTAAGGAAGTTGGCGTCGATGTGCCTATGCATTTTAGTGCTTTCCATCCTGATCATAAATTAAGGCATATCCCGCATACTTCACAGGAAACACTTAGCCAGGCACGTAAGATTGCGATGACAGCGGGCATTCATTATGTCTATACCGGTAATGTGCACGATCAGGTGGGAGGCAGTACTTTCTGTCATGCGTGTGGCCAGTTATTAATCTTGCGTGACTGGTATCAATTAGGTGATTGGCAGCTAGATAGCGCAAACGGCATGGCCGGAAGTTGTTCTCATTGCGGTACTGTTTGTGCTGGTGTTTTTGACGACAAACCGGGTGACTGGGGCGCAAAGCGAAAGCGCGTCATTATCAGTTCAGTTTGAAAACCTGTTGTTAAAAAAAGTGCTGAAAAAAGGTGTTGTTAAAATATTTTGATAAAATTGGATGATTGCTAAGTGTTTTGTGTATTTTCAGTGGCGGTCTAAACTATTAGTAGGGAGACTAATATGCTTATTCCAGATAACAGTAATATTGTAATTTTCGGGGCGTCGGGTGATCTGACTTACCGGAAACTCATACCGGCACTTTATCACTTATATTCAACAGAACAGTTACCTGACTCTTTTTTCATTTTAGGTGTAGGTCGAACGGCTTTCTCTGATGACGCTTATAGAGCGTCTTTGTCTGAAAGCATGCTGCAACTTGACGGAGTTGACCCTGAAAAGCTAATTATATTTACTCAGCATATTTATTATTTGTCGATAGATACCGCAGCTGAGTCTGATTACGCCAAGCTAAAAACACGCCTTCTTGGCTTGTATGACCAATACGATGCACCTCACAACAGCCTTTTTTACTTGGCTACGCCACCGAGTTTATTCGAAATCATTCCGAAGTGTCTTGCTTCACAAGGCTTAAACGATGAAATGGAAGGCTGGAAAAGAATTATTGTTGAAAAACCTATTGGCTATGACTTGTCATCAGCCATTGAATTGGATGCACAACTTCATAGCTACTTTCAGGAGCCTCAGATATACCGAATAGATCATTATCTGGGTAAAGAAACGGTACAGAACTTACTAGTATTTCGTTTTGCCAATGGCATGTTCGAGCCATTGTGGAGTCGAAATTACATCGATTATATTGAAATTACCGGTGCTGAATTTCTGGGTGTAGAGGATAGAGGAGGTTATTACGATAGTTCGGGTGCTTTGAGGGACATGTTTCAAAACCACCTACTACAAGTACTGGCGATGATTGCAATGGAACCGCCCGCTGCGATTAATGCAGATTCTACCCGTGACGAAGTGGTCAAAGTATTACAAAGTTTACAGCCGATTTCTGAGGCGGACTTAAAGCAAAACCTGGTGCTAGGCCAGTATACTGAATCAAATGTTTGGGGCGATTTCCTCGCAGGGTATCGAAAAGAAAATGCCGTCGCGCCAGATTCACGAACAGAAACCTTTATTGCATTGAAGTTGCATATTAATAATTGGCGCTGGAACGGGGTGCCTTTTTACGTGCGTACGGGTAAACGACTGCCGACGCGTGTGACTGAGGTCGTGATTCACTTTAAGAAAACGCCACATCCTGTATTTGGTGAAGATGCACCAGCAAATAAATTAATCATCCGTATTCAGCCCGACGAAGGAATAGTGATGAATTTTGGCCTGAAAAAACCCGGTGCGGGTTTTAATACTGAAGAAGTATCGATGGATTTTCGGTATCAAGATTTAGGTGAAATAAAGTTATTAAGTGCTTATGAGCGTTTATTGTTAGACGCTTTAAATGGTGATGCGACTTTGTTCGCAAGAAGTGACGCGGTGCAGGCCTGTTGGAAATTTGTCGATCCGATTCTTAAGTACCAGAGTGAGAAACACGCTTTATATGGGTATGCCTGCGGGACATGGGGGCCACAAGAAGCTGACGATATGCTAAAACGTGATGACCGACAATGGCGCTTCCCCTGTAAAAATCTAACCAATGCGCATTACTGCGAGCTGTGATGATTCAGGATCCTGATGTGAATTTTATCGTATATGACTCTGTTGATGATGTCGTTCGCGCCTTGGCTGAAGATCTACTTGAATATAGCCTCGCCGATCAGCTTATAAACATTTCTCTTTCAGGTGGCAGCACCCCCCAAAAATTATTTGACTACCTCGCTAATAGTGAATTTTCCCAAACAATTAACTGGTGCAATTTGCATTTTTGGTGGGGGGATGAGCGCTGTGTTGAACAGACAGATGATGAAAGTAATTTTGGTGCGGCTTATAATCTTTTGTTTCAGCATATTGATATACCGGGTGCAAACTTGCACCGTATTCAGGGTGAGCAAACACCACAAACCGAGAGTGACCGGCTATCATTAGATATGGAAAGCACCTTAGCCAAGAACCCAGAAACAGGGCTTCCCCAGTTTAACTGGGTAATTCTGGGTGTTGGGGAAGATGGCCATACGGCCTCGCTCTTTCCTGGGCAAACTGACTATGATATTCAACTATCAAGTGTTGTCACTAAGCACCCAGAAAGCGGGCAGTTTAGAATTTCAATCACAGCGCCAGTTATTTGCAGCGCTCTTAGAGTGACCTATCTGGTATTAGGCGCGGGCAAAGCAAAAATTGTAAGTGATATTGTGAATAAGGCTAAGCATTGTCAAATTTATCCGGCTGCAAATATACATGCAAAATACGGCATAACTGAGTGGTTTCTGGACCCAAAAGCAGCCAGTACTAGTCCAGCCTTATTCAGTCAAACAAGGGGAAGAAAGTGAAAGCAGATATCGGTGTAATTGGCTTAGCTGTCATGGGACAAAACCTAATTCTGAATATGAATGACCATGGTTTTAGAGTACTCGCGTACAACAGAAGTAAAAATAAGATTGATGATTTTATAAATGGCCCAGCTGCGAATACCAACGTAGAGGGAGTTTATTCGCTTGAACAGTTGGTTGAAGGTTTAGACAGCCCTAGAAAAGTAATGTTAATGGTACGTGCTGGTGAAGTAGTCGACAATTTTATTGACCAGTTGGTTTCATTACTAGACGAAGGCGACATTATTATTGATGGTGGTAATTCGAACTTTCCCGATACCTCACGCAGGGTGAGTGCCTTAAAAGAAAAAGGTATTCTTTTTATCGGTACTGGTGTTTCCGGCGGAGAAGAAGGGGCACGTAAAGGGCCTTCGATTATGCCGGGTGGCAATAGTGCTGCATGGCCTTTTGTTAAACCTATTTTTCAAGCTATTTCAGCCAAAACAAAAGACGGTGACGCGTGTTGCGACTGGGTCGGAGAAGGCGGCGCCGGCCACTTCGTAAAGATGGTTCATAATGGCATTGAATATGGCGACATGCAGCTGATAAGTGAAGCTTACCATTTCATGAAAGAAGGTCTGGGTATGACTTATCCAGAGATGCACTCGACTTTTTCAGCATGGAATAATACCGAATTGGAAAGTTATCTGGTCGAAATTACAGCCGACATACTAGGCACTTTGGATACGGCCAATTTGGGTAAGGCTGATCAGGCTCAACCACTGCTGGAAAACATACTTGATGCAGCAGGCCAAAAAGGCACAGGTAAATGGACCGGCATTAATGCGCTGGATTTGGGCGTGCCACTAACCTTAATTACCGAGTCAGTTTTTGCGCGTTGTTTGTCTGCACTAAAACCAGAAAGGGTGCAGGCGGCGAGCCTTTTCAATAAGACCATAAAGCCTATCGAAGGGGAAAGGGCGCTTTGGTTAGACGCTTTGCGACAAGCCTTACTGGCGTCAAAAATAATATCTTATGCGCAAGGCTTTATGTTGATGCGTCAGGCATCTGATGAACATAGCTGGGCTTTGAATTACGGTAATGTCGCCTTGATGTGGCGGGGTGGTTGTATTATTCGCAGTGCTTTTTTGAGTAATATTCGAGACGCCTATGCCAATAACCCGAATCTGGCCTTTCTGGGCTCAGACGATTATTTCAAAGAAATACTCGAAGATTGTTCTGACTCATGGCGAAAAGTAACCGCCAAAGCGATTGAACAGGGTATTCCTATGCCGTGCATGACTTCAGCAATCAGCTTTTTCGATGGCTATACGACGGCTCGATTACCCGCGAACCTACTACAGGCACAACGTGACTATTTTGGCGCACATACTTATGAACGTACCGATAAACCGCGTGGTGAGTATTATCATACTGACTGGACAGGAAAGGGGGGCGATACCTCCTCATCTAACTATGACGTTTAATGCGCTGACTAAAGCGCGTTCAAGCCAACAATAAACATACCTAGCAAGCCAATTAAAACTAGAACAAAGGCTGCACTGCGCGCTAATTGAATGTTGGCATAATAAAAAAACATATGTAGCACTCTGCCCACGAGGTAGGCTATGGCAAAGTTAGTTAGCCACTCGGCATTGGCGGCTGAAAATATGCCGAATAATGAGAATAAGATGAAAATAGCAATCGTCTCATTGGTATTGGCGTGCGCTCTAACTGTTCGAAAAAGAAAGCTAGTATGGTCAGCGTCGATAGGGTAACCCGGTGTGTGCTTGGTTTTTATGGCACATAGGTCGGCAATAACCAGCTGCATAAATGACATTAGACCCATGATGCCTAATATTAAAACGAGACCTTGATAAGGCGTTATAAATTCCATTTGTGTAAACCCTGTTGATTAAAAACTAAGTTCCCTGATCTTATCACCATATTATCGCTTGGCTTATGCTAAAAAAAGGAATGGATTGTTCACTGAATGGGTTAATGGTCTTTTACAAATACTTGCTTATTTATCCAATACAAGGCTCTTATATCTGCTTTAACGGCATTGACGTGTAAGGTATGGATAAACTCGCTCAATTTGTTTTCTGTGATTGTACACTGATCAAGTGGCTCTCCTATAGATATGGCTTCATTTGTTGGGAAAGCATCTGCGCCATATTCGCCAAAGTAGTCTTCACCGAATATTTTAAGTGATTCATCAATCTTAGCGGGCGGTGTCCAAAATACGTCCCATGAAAAGGCCTTGCCTTTACTTGTGATGCAGGCTGTTTCTTTGATGAGGTCTAAAGTTTGATTACTCGTATCTGCAATAATCTGAAGTAGTTCAGCCTCCTGACGCGTTAGTTTCTCTCCTTTTATTTCATATTTATTGAAGCTGTTATCTGCTGAATCACAGATAGTGTTAATCTCTATTTTGACTAAAGCGTCAACTGAATTTGATACAGGAATTGAATCGAAAGGATCTGAAACGCCTGGCCCATGCCAGACCGGCGTCGCATGGGCCGGGACTGTGGAATCTTCCATAAAATGAAGCATTCTGCCTGTTTGCTTGTTTAGCTCCTCTTGAGACAGGCCGTCTTTAACAAGGTTTTTGCCAATGTGCCTGACAAGTCTGGTCATAGATTTATCCAGGATATTAAACACCGCAAGGCGTCTGGACTGAAATCCGTCATTGAAGAAGTGCCAGTTAACTAGCCTGATCGGCATTCTGCTAACTGCTCGATCTTCATTGTGGTTGTGTTGAAGAATATCCCTAGCGTTATTGGCCGAAATAGTCTTGAGCTGCCAATTAGGGTTTAGGTTAATACATTCATTGTAATACTTGAGCGCAATCGTTGAGAGGGGCTGATGCCCGGTCTCAGGTAAGTAAGCAAAACCAAAACCAGAACCAAAACCGCAATATACAAAACCGGTTAATGTAATCAGCCTTAATATTTTTTGACGATAGCGCATGCTTTTGAACCGGTTTATTTTGAAGTGTGTATTAAAGATAAGAGCCGTCCTGCTTGAAATAAAACTGAGCCTAATATACTAAATATGAATGTTATTCCGATGCTCAACGATAAGGTGCTTATCGATTACAGCAAAGCTTAGTTCACACTTTGGCTATAATGCTAATTGTCTATATAACTAAATTATATAAACTATGCCTCTGATTATTAGACATATTATTGTAGAGCATACTTTGTGTAGTGATGATTTAGAACAGATTTTGATCCAATCTCTTGAGTACATACTTTAGTCGTTGTGGCAGAATGCTGTCGTTTCTCCGTCGAGTGTTGTGATATTTGGGGTCAGTGTAAAAAACCAAAGAACCTTATTTTAGAGCTTGGCAATTTAGTCACCAAACCACCGAAAAAAAATATGAATAAGGAAATCAATCCACTCGTTGCGCTAGGAATTATCATTTTGTTTCTATTGCCGATTTCTGTGCTCGTCTGGGCAACAGGTGAGCAGTCGAATGCCCGCGTTGGCGCTTATTATCTAGAGCAGGACGCCCTTGGTCAGCTTAGTCTTCAAGCAGATCATCTTCTTGTGACGCAGTCAGACGATAGCGAGCAGGTTTTCGACCTCAGTCGCGTTGGCGTCTCTGATCTGATGGGCAATGTCGCTTACCTGTCTAATAATGATTTCCTGGTGCGTGGGGGCGGGGCAGAGTGGGGGCCGGTTGCATATTTTAGTTTAAGGGGGGCTGGTGACACTGAATCGGAAAAACTCAGACAAGCGCTAGCAGATAACACCGCACAAGAAGCCCCTTTAATAAGGTGTAACAGAATGACCGAAACGTGCTCTGCCTTTCATGACTTTCGGGCTCCGTGGCGTTATCGTTTGTTTATCGATCATGCCAACAATGACGATATTTACCTGACGCAAAATACCCTGCACAGCATCAAAAAATTCTCTGTAACAGGAGATCGCTTAGGGACTTACGATAATGGACTTAAATTCCCGAAGCGACTTCGCAGGCAGCAGGGTGAACTCTATACTATTGATACCAATCACCATCGCTTGGTGTTTTTGAAAGATGAAAACAGTGTCTTTGCTGAATTTCAAACAGAGCTATATGTAGCACCTGACGCGATTGAAACAGAGGCTAGCGCAGGGACGTTTAACCCAGCGGCAAAGTGGACTGTAGACGCGGTGTTATTCGGCAACTACTGGTGGGCTGTCAATGCCGGTGACGATATGATTGACGAGGAGCTTCATCGTTTTGACCTGAAAGGTAACTTTATTGATAGAGTTAGCTTGGCAGATGAGGCCCGACCTTTTGACTTATTGGTTTGGCAGGGCCATTTACTGGTAAGTGATCTTGCTAGGGGCGTTGTTTATCAGTTTGATGAGAGCGGTAATCAACTTACTGAACTTCAGTCTCCGGCGATAAATACCCACTTTTCTGAAGTCAGAGAGCAGCATGATTACTATCAGCTTATTGTTAATCTGACGCTAGGTGTACTGGTTCTTATGTTTGTCGGCGGTCTAATTGTAGGTCTTCAGGTAGGCAGAAAACACGATAAAGAAAATCCGCATGGCAACAGCGCTCAAGGTGACTTGCCTACTTATCTATCCCCCACATTAGCCTTATATAAGCCCACGTTTGAAAAACAAACATTCACGTTAGCATCTTCATCGACTATAACTAGGGAACAAAATATGGACAACATTCTAATCAGTAATATTGAAGTGGTACCCGGTAAACGGGTCTCCGAGCACATTGGCTTAGTTCAAGGGAGCACTGTGCGGGCTAAGCATGCAGGAAAAGATATTCTTGCAGGCTTGAAGAATATTTTTGGGGGCGAGTTGAGTAGTTATACCGAACTGCTTTCTGAGTCTCGCCAGGAAGCGATTGACCGTATGACAGCTCAAGCAAAATCGATAGGTGCGAACGCCGTCATTAATGTACGTTTTTCAACGTCTAGCATAGCGGCTGGAGCTTCAGAAATTTTGGCATATGGCACGGCTGTGTTACTTGAGGATCGGTAATGGATGCCTTATTTCAAGTAGGTATTTTCGTTGTGCTCTTAGGTCTGGGTTTTTTCTTTGGCCGCAGAGCCGAACGTAAACATTATGCAAGCATCCTCGTTAGGGAAGATGAAATGCGTGACCTGGTGATTACCACCGACCGCTTTCCGCCCAGTGAATTCTTGAAGCACCATTCAGGTATGGTTAGTGGCAATGTTGTTATTTCTGTTGACTACTTCAAAATGGTCACTGCAGGTTTACGTAGTTTAGTCGGTGGGCGATTAAAAGCCTACGAAAGCTTACTAGATAGGGCAAGGCGAGAAGCCTTATTACGTATGCAGGATCAAGCGAACAGAGCGGGTGCGGAGGCCATCATTAATACCAAGATAGAAACCTGTCGTATCTCCGGTAACGCCAATAAAGGTATTGGTTCCATCGAGGTCTTGGTCTACGGTACAGCCCTCATTCCAAAAAAGTAAATAGACATGGCTTTTGCGAAACGAAACCCGAAAATTCCCGAAGGCATCAATGCTTCTGACGACAACCCGCTGAAAGACTTTTTACTCTTGTTGGCCGGGGTTTCGGGCTTTGTCGTGATTTGCGTAACATTATTGGTACTCTTTTCTCAGTCACTCGCGCCGTATATACCTTTTCATTATGAACAGAAAATTGCCCAGTTTTATGAGCAGCAATTTGTTGAGACTGGCAAGCAAGAGGGCCAAGCGCCTTCACTTAAGTTTCAGGAGGCAGAAGCGGCGCTTCAAGAACTCGGCAGCATCTTAGCAGCTAAAGCAGATTTACCAGAACAGATAGACTTACAGTTTCACTTAGTCAACGATGCAGATGTTGCGAACGCCTTTGCAACCTTGGGTGGGCATATCTTTGTCACAACGGGTTTACTGCAAACCGTGAGTTCAGAAAATGCCTTGGCTATGGTGGTTGCGCACGAGATTGCGCATGTCAAACTTCGGCATCCTATCCAGGCGTTGAGTCGCGGTGTGATTGTACAATTATTTATGAGTCTGGTTATCGGAGGTCAAGATGCCTCTGCTGTGCAAAGTGTGCTTGGGCAGACAGGCTTACTGACTTTACTTAGCTTTAATCGTTCTATGGAGCATCAAGCAGATTCAGAAGCGCTTGACGCTCTATTCAAGCAATATGGCCATTTGAAACATGCCGAACAATTCTTCAAAAAGATGTCTGAGTTAGGTCACAAAACCGGTTGGAAAGAAGTCTTCTATACCCACCCTGATGTAGAAAGTCGGATTAAGCATATTCAAAATGAAATGCACCGGCATCAACGAACTTCACAGCAAGTCGTTCCACTCGACCCACGTTTAATTCGCTGACTAAATTGGGGGAAGTCTAGGCTCTATAAAGAGTAATCAGGCAGCGAGAACTGTCGATATTTAAGGACACAGAAGCATCTTAGTGAAAATCGCGTGATGTGGTTTTAAGTTCCAATAAGCGATCACTCAGGTCAGTCAGTTTACCTGCAATAACATGGGTAACATCTCCCTCTCGTTCCAGTATACCCTTGATCTTGAGTATCTTTGCGGTGAGGTAGGGCTTTTTTTGTGCTCTGGCCGTGCCTGCCCAGACAACCACATTAATGTTGCCGGTATCGTCTTCCAGCGTGAAAAAAGTCACACCAGCGGCTGTGCCCGGAGACTGCTTACCCGTGACAATACCCACTATATCTACAAAAAAGCTGTGAGGGATATTTGCCAGTTCATTCGCGCGGGTAAACTTACCTAATTTTCCTGCTTTATCCAATAAGGTAATCGGGTGACTCTCTAGAGTGAGCCCGGTAGACGCGTAATCCTCGGTGAGTGTATCAAACTCACTGGGTTGATATTGAAAGTCTTCAGCTACTGCCGAGTTAGCTAGTGCTGGATTAGCTAGTTCTGGGCTAACAGGAGTTCTAATGGGGTTAGATGGATCTATATCAGAACTAAACAAGGGTAATTCGTCTTCCGTATTCATTAACGACCATCTGGCAGCATAACGGTTTGATGAAAAGGCACGTAAAGCATTGGCTGAGGCAAGTAGTTCGATATCACGCCGGTTTAGGCCGAGAGACTTGAGTTGTGATACCTGTGAATAGCCATCAATGGGGCGCTGATCGAGTAGACATCGCACGGCTTCTTGGCGCAAACCTTTTATAATTTTCAGGCCTAAACGAATAGCCGTGTTTTTTTCGGGATTAGGTACATGAGCATGAGTGGCGTTTTGAGAAAAGCCCCTTGCTTCAGAAAAAACTAGGGTATGCTCAAACTCTGAGTGATTGACGCAAATCGGCAATACCTTCACCTGATGTCGACGCGCATCCTGAACAAGTTGCGAGGCACTGTAGAATCCCATCGGTAAACTGTTGAGTAAGGCAACATAGAAGGCTGCGGGATAATAATATTTTAACCAAGCGGAGGTATAGGCCAAGACCGCAAACGAGGCTGAATGACTTTCTGGAAAACCATACTCGCCAAAGCCACATATTTGCTCGAAGATGCGTTCAGCAAACGCAGTTTCATACCCTCTTTCTTGCATCCCGTGAATCAATTTAGATTTGAATTTGAATAGTTCCCCGGTTTTTTTCCAGCTGGCCATGGCCCGTCTGAGTTGGTCTGCTTCTCCGCCAGAAAACCCTGCCGCGACCATCGCCAATTTGATCACTTGTTCCTGAAAAATAGGCACACCTAAAGTACGAGAGAGTACCTCTTTGACCGCTTCTGAGGGGTAGGCGATCGCTTCCTGGCCATTTCGGCGTTTTAAGAAAGGGTGTACCATATCGCCTTGGATAGGGCCGGGTCGGACAATGGCAATCTGAATCACCAGGTCATAATAAGTCGCAGGTTTTAGGCGAGGCAGCATGCTCATTTGAGCACGTGACTCTATTTGAAAAACGCCCACTGTATCGGCTTTTTGCATCATGGCATAAACATCAGGGTCATCCTCGCCTCGTGTAATATCCGCTATGCTGAGCACTTTTCCGTAATGGTTTTTAATTAAGTCGAATGACTTTCTGATCGCCGTCAGCATCCCTAAAGCGAGGATGTCGACCTTGAGTAAACCTAAACTCTCAAGATCATCTTTGTCCCACTGAATGATAGTTCGGTTTGCCATACTGGCATTTTCGACGGGTACCAGTTCATATAGGGGGCCAGAGGAAATTACAAAGCCTCCTACATGTTGAGATAGGTGGCGGGGGAAGCCGATAATTTCATTCACTAGGGTGATAAATTGCTGGCCTTTACTTGAGTCGGGCTGCAAACCAAGCGTCACTATTTGAGCCTGCCAGCCTTGGTCACGGTCTCGACGGTTAATATTTTTAATAAAAAAGTCGAGTTGAGATTCAGAAATACCTAAGGCTTTTCCGACATCGCGCACGGCACTCTTAAAACGATAGGTGATAACCGTGGCGGCTAGCGCGGCACGTTCTCGACCGTACTTTTGATAGATGTATTGGATAACTTCTTCACGGCGCTCATGCTCAAAATCGACATCAATATCGGGTGGTTCATTACGTTCTTTGCTGATAAATCGCTCAAACAATACAGAGATTTGTCGTGGGTCAACAGAGGTGATTTCTAAGCAATAACAGACCACTGAATTAGCGGCTGAACCGCGGCCCTGATAGAGGATGCCTTGGCTTTTGGCAAACATCACTATGTCATGAATGGTTAGAAAAAAATAGGCGTAGTCTAGTTCTTCAATCAGAGATAATTCTTTCTCTATGATACTTTGTATTGCTTGGCTGATGCCTTCGGGAAAACGAGTCTTGATGCCTTTGTTTACCAATTCTCTCAAATAGGCCGTTGCGGTATAAGCTTGAGGGACCAGTTCTTGCGGGTATTCATAGCGAAGCTCACTCATGTCGAACTGGCAAAGGCTGGCGATATGAAGGCTTTCATTAAGCCATTGCGGCTTAAACAGTTTACTGAGTTTAAGCTTAGAGCGTAGTGCTCGCTCTGTATTGGTGAGCAGTAAACGACTTGCATCGGTGATCGTACAACCCTCCCGAATGGCCGTGAGAGCGTGCTGTAAGGGTAGTCGATTTGCTGTGTGCATTAGTACTCCTCCGCAGGCGGTGATCGGTATCTCCCAAACCTGAGAAAGTGCGCGACAGTGTTGAGTATAGCTTTTGTCGTTGTGTTTTAGGTGGCGTTGGAAGCCGATCCAAAGTCGCTGATGATGGTGTTTATGGAGCCATTTTACCCAGGTTTCATCACAGGCCTCACCTCTTGGCAGCCAGATCACTAGACAATGTCTGACTGACATGAGATCCCATTCCGACAGCGTGTAGTCGCCCTTAGGGGCACGTCGTCTGGCATTGGTAATTAAACGACATAATTCCGCGTAGGCTTGGCGGTTAGGGCAGAGCAGTACGAACTGTAGTTCAGGGTTGAGTTCAGGGTTGAGTTCAGGATTGAGCGCCTGCTTTAGTTTAAACAGGCTGCCCACAATAAGCTTGATGGGAAGCTGATGATCTTTTATCTCGGTATAAGCACGTACTACGCCAGCGACAGAGCACTCATCGGTAATGGCGATAGCACTATAACCCAGAAAACAAGCTTGTGTGACTAACTCTTCGGCGTGCGAGGCGCCTTTAAGAAAGGAAAAATTGGTTTGGCAAAATAGCTCGGCATAGTGCATTAACTGAATACCCCATGTACAAACCAGTGTTGCTTTGGTGTTCTGAATATCCACAACCAGCAACCCTTATCTGATCGCGCAATAAAATAGTCCCGTATCATGGGGCTATCATCCCACCAACCTGTCGCAAGCCTTTCAGGGCCCTGAATAATAGCCACTTTTTCTTTTAAAGGCCGAGGCTTGGGGAGTAATATGCTGGGCCGCAGCAAGGTTTTATTAACCATTATTGGTGGAGAGTGTTGTCGTGAAGAGGGCAGTAATGAGGGCTGCTCTGAAGAGAGCGGCGAGCTGTACTGTGTACTCAAATGAGGCCGAGGATCATCCGTGAGGCTTACCCCTCTAACGGCATTTTGGCCTAGTTTGGCTTGTAAAATTGAGACCAGTTCTAGCGGGGCGGTATTGCCTCTTTTGCCATCGAATAAATCGAAGGTCTCCGCCCCTCGGGTGAGACTTCTCGATACCAGGCGTTTCGCTGATAGCGTAATACCGCGTATCGGCGCGGTGAGTTTGACTGACTCAAAGCGTAATTCGAAGAGAGAAAACCACTTCTGTGCCAAGTACTCTCCTTCAGCCGAGGTGGCACTTAGAGCATGAGTGTCTCCACTCCTTTGGTGTAGTGTGATTGCTAGCTCATGTGTTAACTGGTCACGTACTTTTAAGAAAGCTTCAAGCTGTTCGAGTAATTTGAATAGGGGTTTATGCAAGTACTGCAGGTTTTCAATTTCGAACAGTAACTCCAGATAACGATTGAATTGCTCTGGAGGCTGGTGAAAATCGATTGATGGGTGAAATTGACCTGTTAAGTGTCCGATATAGTTGACTAACTCAATATCGAAGCGCTTGGTAATATCTGCCATCGGTAGTGACAGTAAATCATGCAAGGTTTTTACGCCGACTCTGCTTAGTTTATTGAGCTGTTTGTCAGATAGTTCGGTCTCGAATAAGGGACGCTTGCTAAGCTCAGCCCGTAGTTTTTTACGATCTTCAATTATCTGGTTCCAACCGGCTCTAGCTAATAAGCGACTTGCTAGCGGAGAATAAGCGGTGGCAAAGTAATACTCAACTTGTAAGGGGGCGAGATGCTGCCTTAATGTCTGCCAATAACTGTCTAAACCCTGGTATAAGGTCAGCATATTAGTCACTTTTAGTAGCAAGCCGTTGGGCTCTGACAGACTGATATCTGAGGTGACTAGGTACAACCAATGCGCGATTTCGAGTAGCTTGGCCTGTTCACATTTGGGGTCATAGGCATGAACCTGCAGGTCTCTACAAAAAGATGCTGCTGTGCCTAGACCCATGCCTGTTCTGATGCCGCTTTCTGCCGCTTTTGGGTTGAGTTGAACGACTTGGTTGCCTCTACCATCCACAATGATAATGGCTTGCTCATCTTGATCACAAAACAAGGTGTTAAGCTGGAGCGAAGGGAAGTGCAAATACAACCAAAGTGTCATGAGTTGCTGGCTTTGACAGTGGGGAATGGAATGAGATTGTCAGGGGGGCGCTGTGTTAATGACGGCCAATATGCGGACATATCAACGGTAAACGCTTGAAGCGGCCAGCCTCCTTTTCGTTTGGTAATGGTGGTTTCAATACCCAGGTGATGAGGGGCTAGTTCCATGCTGAGTGTCACGGGTAATGAAAAATTGCTGCGCTGAGTCGAACGTAGTAGAAACTGAAGGCAAGCACCGTTTTCACTGGCAAGCTGTAAGCGCTTAACCTGGTGCACTTCAATATGATTTTGCCACAGCAGCACAGTGCTGCATGCGCCGCTTTTCAGGCATTGTTCTGCACTCCACAGCGCATCGTTTTTCTGCTTGGTATTAATGACAAATATCAGGTTTAGGTCGAAACCTTGGTGGTGTAAAAATTCGGCACTGAGATAACCAGGCGGATTAATAAAAACATGTAAACGTTTTTTGGACAGCATAGTCGGGATCAACAGGCGCAGCTCACCGATACCGCAGGTCGAACTGAGACTGACGACACCACATTGTGGCAGTCCGCCTTCCAGTTTTTCGTCCAAAGTGGCATAACCGGATTTGCTTGAAAAGCCAGCTAAATCCGCTACTGTTTTCTTATCTCGGCCGCGCCAAACTAAGTGCTTTTGTTCTAATAAATCGATTAAGTTGTGCATAATAAATACCTGTATATCCATACAGTATATTTTAAGGTTTGACGTACTGCAAGTTGAACGTACTCAAAATGAATAGGTTACGAGGAGAGTGAAATTATGTGTGGAAGATTAAACGTCAGTGATGACCCGTTTGTGACGCAATTATTAAATGAACTGGGGGTAGATAATCCTAGCGACAGCATGCGCTACGCGCGCTTTATGCGTGCGACTAATACACTATCCATTGTTAGGGAAATAAGTGTCCGAGAAACAAGTATTAGGGGTATAAATACAGGGGAAACAAAGGGGAAGAGAGTGCTGACGCCTGCAATATGGTGGCTGTTGCTAGAATCTACAGAAACAGGTTTTAAACCATCAAAATATACCTCGTTCAATACCCGCTACGACAAATTGAATGCTCCTCGTAGCGCGGGTTATAAAGCCTATCGCGAAAGTCGTTGCGTCATTGTGGCCAAAGGTTTTGGTGAAACCGAATATCAGAATAAAAAGCCACTTCACTATCATGACTTTGAGGCGGACCGGGGAGCCATCGCATTTGGAGGCTTGTACCGGGAGTGGGTTCACCCCTCAAGTGGCATCGTGACATACTCTTGTTCGGTCATCACCGTACCGCCTCACGAAAAGCTTGCGTCTTATCATTCTAAGTCCAGCCCCTTAATGTTGCCTCAGCATGATGACACTATTAATGCCTGGCTTGATCCTGGCAATACAGAAACAGAAATGTTCAGTGATTTACTGCAACCTAAGCTTTATCAGGATCTGTTGGTACAAGAGATAGACAAACCCAGCCATTACGCAGCGGTAGGCGAAGCCAGAACTATCAAGCGGGATGCTAGGAATTAACTTTTTGGGACGTTATGAGTAGTCAAGTACTGTTTATGTATACAGTGTGAGAGTAATCTACTATATTGGGCAATGATTCATGCGATTAGGTAAGAATAATGCTCGATACGATGCTGCTCAACAAAGAACAACAACAAGCTGTTGAATTTTGTGTAGGGAGTGACGCTCAAAATAAGTCACCCCTTCTGATTATTGCCGGTGCGGGTACAGGTAAGACCAATACACTGGCACATAAGACCGCCCAGCTAATCTTAAACGGTGCGTCGCCTGAACGCATTCTGCTAATGACCTTTGCTCGCCGAGCCGCAGGAGAATTGTCGTCACGCGCAAATCGAATTATTGAGCAGCAGCTAGTTAAACAGAAAAAACACTATCAAGCGGTCAAAATTTCATGGATGGGCACCTTTCATTCCGTCGCTGCACGTTTGCTCAGAGAGCATGCTACTGCGATTGGTCTAGAAAATGATTTTACTATCATGGATCGAAATGACAGTGCTGATATGATCGATGTCATACGGCATGAACTAAACTTTACCGCGACCGAAAAGCGATTCCCGGAAAAGAAAACCTGCCTCGATATTTACTCCCGTTGTGTCAACAGTAAACAGACTATTGGCGAGATTCTGAATGCTCACTTTCCACATTGTAGAGAATGGGATAAAGAGCTGACAACTTTATTCGCAGCTTACGCCAAGGCAAAAATGGAGCAAGTTTGCCTAGATTATGATGACCTGCTTTTATACTGTTACCACATGGCGCAGGTGCCTGAAATTGCTAAGCAAGTGCGAGAACAGTTTGATTATATATTGGTGGATGAATACCAGGATACGAATGTATTACAAGCTGGCATATTAATGGGTTTTTTCCCGTCAGGCGAGGGTTTAACCGTCGTAGGGGATGATGCCCAGTCCATTTACTCTTTTAGATCTGCTGATGTTGATAATATCCTGACTTTTCCTGAACAGTTTAACCCGCCTGCCAGGGTTATTTCGCTAACGCAAAATTATCGCTCTCACCAAGACATACTGGACCTATCTAACGCACTGTTATCTGAAGGCACGGAAGGTTACAAGGTTGCGTTATTTAGTGACAAAAAAACCGGAACTAAACCTAAATTAGTCTCAGTGGAAGATGATAGCAAGCAAGCGCAATATATTGTCGAGCAGGTATTAGCGGCACGTGAACGTGGTATCGAATTAAAAAAACAAGCCGTTTTATTTAGGTCTAGTTATCACAGTGATCGGCTGGAATTAGAGCTTACCAGGCGAAATATTCCGTATGTGAAACATGGCGGCCTCAAATTCTTAGAGGCCGCTCATGTGAAAGACTTATTATCGATCATGCGTTGGGCTGATAACCCAAAACATAAAATTTCAGCGTTTAGGCTTTTGAAACTATTACCCGGTATCGGACCTAAGATTGCCGAAAAGGTTATTAATTTCCTGGCCGTCAAGCAGTACGACTTAGCGATGCTGATTGATTACCCCATGCCTCAAGCGGCAAAGGACTCATTTCAGGCATTGATAAAAGTAATTAGTGCGATTCATAAAGATGAAATTGCCTGGACCGAGCAAGTGAGTGAAGCTGTTAAGGTTTATAAAGAATTATTAGAGATCAATTATGATGATCATTTTGTCCGCTTTGGCGACATTGAACAGCTGGCGCAGATCTCTCAGCAATTTCCTTCAAGAGAGCGATTTTTGACGGAGCTGACATTAGATCCACCTCAATCGACAGGGGATCTTGCTGGGCCTCCACTCATTGATGATGACTTTCTCATTCTATCAACTGTACATAGTGCTAAGGGCCAAGAGTGGAATAATGTTTATGTTCTAAATGTTGCTGATGGCAACTTTCCTAACGAATATGCGGCAGGCAATAAACGCAGCTTGGAAGAAGAAAGGCGATTACTTAATGTCGCAATCACTCGTGCAAAAGATGAGCTTCATCTTATGCAACCAATGAAGTACTGGGTGCCAGAGCAACAGCGTTATGGGGATCGGCACGTATACGGCGCGAAGAGTCGGTTTTTTACAGAAGGCATTCTTCAGTTGTTAGATGCGACTCATTTTCCAAATCGAGAGTTTAACGAAAGAGAAAAAGCGATTGCCAAGAAAGCCATTACGGATATTAAAAAAACCGTACTGGGTCTTTGGGAGGCTTAGTGTTTAGCTGGGGTTTCTAGTGTTAGGTTTAAATTCAAGAGTTAGGTTTAAATTCAAGTGCTAGGTTCAAATTCAAGTGTTAGGTTTAAATTAAAGTGCTAGGTTCAAATTCAAGTGGAGGGTTTAAATGCAAGGCCATTTCTACTGATTATTCAGCAGGCGGTTCATATGTCATTTAGTCGTTTCACAAAATGCAGAACTACCTCGTGTGGTGACTATTTAGGCTCATTAAATGAATGCTATTTAGGCTAATTATCTAGAAATAAAGAACGAATGTTTTGAAATAAAGAGCAAATGATCACCATTGGCTAATAAGTTGATGGACTTTAAAAAGAGCGTATTATGAAATAATAGTCTTGTGATTGCTCAAAAAAACGTCTTGTTTTCATTAAAATGATATAGACTAAAAAATGTACAGTTAATTAGATTTATAAATATAGCCTAAAAAACTACGACAGTAATTTTTTACGGGATTATTGTCTAAGGAATGTTTGTCTCAGGGAAAATGGTTTGTGGGCTGCCTAAAGGTCTGACCTTAGGAGGTTTGTGATGACAAGAATTTATTACTTGCTTAATACTTTAAATGAGGCTGACTCGTTATCAGATATGCTTCATCAAAATGGAATCGCTGATTGGCAGTTTCATGTGCTAGCAAAAGATGAGGATGGCTTGTATCAGCATCACCTTCATCGGGCTAACTTTCTACAAAAAAGAGATGTGGTTCATTCTGGTGAGCGCGGCGCGTTAATCGGTGGTGCAGTCGGACTTTATCTTTCATTATTTGTCTTACCTTGGTCAATTTCATCTACTGCACTGCTTGCCAGCATCATGGCGACCATGTTCACGATTGGTGTATTAGTTGGAGCCGTTTTAGGTAATTCTCATGAGAACTACAAAATAGCACGCTTTCATGCTGATTTAGAGCAGGGGCGACTACTGATTATGTTGGATGTTCGGAAGTTCCAATATGATGAAGTAATGAGCTTGATGCAACAGAAATATCCAAAGCTTAAAACAGTAGGGAAGGATTCAATTTTCAGTAACCCGTTTAAAAAGGGCCCATGGATACATATTTAAGTAGGTGTATTTGTTAAAGTTTTCGCTAATGGCGAAGATATAAAATTATTATAGATAATTGACATGGGAAGCTTGTGTTTGGCTTCCCATGTCATTAGTCATTGCTCATGATTTACGTAAAAATAATAAAATTAACTAATTTATAAATCTGATTATTTGAAATTATGGATTTATATTCTATCTTAGTTCTTAAGTGCCCCATCAAAATATAAGCATACTGTCGAGAACTAAACGTCGATAACAATCGTCGTGTATAAATAACGTGTATAAAAAAATAGTCGTATTAAAGGTAATTACAAAAGCATAAATAACTAGCGCTATACAACAGAGTTAAGTCCATCGTAGTAAATAGGATATCACTATGAAAAGAAGAGGCAATCTATGTTGAACCATTTTCGCGTGCTCTGCATGCTCTCGTGTTTTGTTCCGTGTACGGCCTGGTCAGCTTGGGAAGTAAATATGACCACTGGTGTGACCGATACCAGTGTTGCGGTGTATGACCTGCATATGCTGGTGTTTTATATCTGTGTAGTGATCTCTGTTATTGTCTTTGGGGTGATGTTTTGGTCAATATTTCATCACCGTAAATCAAAAGGCGCTCAATCTCACCCCTTTTATGAAAGCACATTTATTGAGGTGCTTTGGACGCTGGTGCCGATGATTATTTTGATCGCTATTGCCGTTCCTGCAACAAGCACTTTAGTTGATAGCTATGATTACAGTGAATCGGATATTGACATTCAGGTCACGGGTTATCAATGGAAATGGCGCTATAAATACCTGACAGAGGATGTCGATTTTTTTAGCGTTTTAACCACGCCAGATGAAGAAATTTACAACAAACAAGTTAAAAACCCCAACTACTTATTGGAAGTTGATAAGCCGCTTGTCGTGCCCATTAATAAAAAAATCCGTTTTTTATTCACCTCAAATGATGTAATCCATGCATGGTGGGTGCCGGCTCTTGCGTTGAAAAAAGATGCGATACCCGGTTTCATTAATGAGTCATGGACCAGAATCAATACGCCTGGAATCTATCGCGGACAATGTGCTGAGTTGTGTGGTAGAAACCACGGATTTATGCCTATTGTTATAAAAGCAGTCACCGAACCTGAGTATATTGAATGGCTAGCCGAGCAGGAAATGCAAAAAACTCAACTCGAAAGTGCAAGTCAAAAAGAATGGACCTTGGCTGAATTAATGACCCAAGGAGAGACGGTGTATAAGAAAAATTGTGCCGCTTGCCATCAGCCGACAGGCCTTGGAATTCCGCCCACTTTTCCTGCCTTGAAAGGCAGTTCCATTGCTCTCGGACCAATTGAAAAACACTTCGATATCGTCTTTAACGGTCAATCTGGCACCTCAATGGCAGCGTTTGGGGAGCAATTATCTGCAGTAGATTTAGCTGCTGTTATTACTTATGAACGTAATGCCTGGGGGAATAATGCGGGAGACAAACTATTACCAGCAGATGTCGCTGAAATGTCAGGAGCCAATAAATGAACACTAATATTGTGGAGGGTGAACAGGCACATAGTCATGGGCCAGCAAAAGGAATAGGGCGCTGGTTATTTGCGACTAACCACAAAGACATTGGCACCATGTACTTGATCTTTAGCCTAATCATGCTGTTTGTGGGCGGTGCGATGGCGTTTATTATTCGGGCGGAGCTCTTTCAACCCGGTTTACAGTTAATCGAACCCGAATTCTTTAATCAAATGATTACTATGCATGGTTTGATTATGGTATTTGGGGCCGTGATGCCCGCATTTGTGGGCTTGGCCAATTGGATGATTCCATTGATGATTGGCGCGCCAGATATGGCTTTGCCTCGTTTGAATAATTTAAGCTTCTGGATTTTACCCTTTGCCTTCCTCATGATGTTGAGTACCTTGTTTATGGAGGGTGGCGGGCCGAATTTTGGTTGGACTTTTTATGCGCCATTGTCGACAACTTACGCGCCGCCAAGTGTCACTTTCTTTATTTTTACAGTACATATGATGGGCTTGTCTTCCATCATGGGGGCGATCAATGTCGTGGTGACTATTTTAAATATGCGTGCACCGGGCATGACGATAATGAAAATGCCGATGTTCTGTTGGACGTGGTTAATCACCGCCTTCTTATTGATTGCCGTGATGCCGGTCTTGGGTGGCGTTGTGACCATGATGTTGATGGATATACACTTTGGTACTAGTTTCTTTGATGCTGGTGGTGGTGGCGATCCTGTCTTATTTCAACATGTATTCTGGTTTTTTGGGCACCCAGAAGTGTACATTATGATTTTACCTAGTTTCGGTGTTGTATCGGAAGTGATACCGACATTTGCGCGTAAGAAACTCTTTGGTTACCACTCAATGGTATATGCCATTGTGGCCATCGCTGTTTTGTCTTTTGTGGTGTGGGCTCACCATATGTTTACCGTCGGTATGCCATTAGCGGGTGAGCTGTTCTTTATGTACACCACCATGTTAATTGCGGTACCCACGGGGGTAAAAATATTTAATTGGATTAGTACCATGTTTAAAGGATCGATGACATTTGAGGCGCCAATGTTGTTTGCGTTGGCGTTTGTCATCTTATTTACCGTCGGAGGCTTATCAGGAATTATGTTGTCGTTGGCATCTGTCGACTTCGTATACCATGATACTTACTTCGTCGTGGCACACTTTCATTATGTCTTAGTACCAGGTGCGATATTTGGTATTTATGCCGCGGTATATTACTGGTTACCAAAATGGTCCGGTCGTATGTATGACGAGTCTATAGCTAAGCTGCATTTCTGGTTTTCTTTTATTGGCTTGAATCTGACGTTCTTTCCGATGCATTTTGTCGGTTTGGCTGGCATGCCAAGGCGGATCCCTGACTACCCACTCCAGTTTGCCGACTTTAATATGATGATTAGCGGTGGTGCATTTATTTTTGGTATGAGTCAGCTGATATTTGTATATGTACTATTCAAAACGATGCGAAGCGGTGAAAAGGCACAACATTTGCCTTGGGAAGGTGCTCGAGGACTCGAATGGACGGTTGCCACGCCAGCGCCATACCATACGTTTGCTACTCCGCCTAAAGTAGAAGATTGATAAAAATAAATGGAAGATTGATGAAAATAAATGGAAGATTGCTGAAAATTTCACAGCCTTTACCCTTAGCTGTCATCTGTGTACTGATGTTTGGGTTTTGCTTTTTGTTAGTGCCTTTATATTCAGTTTTTTGTGATTGGACAGGTATCAATGGAAAAACATCTGGGCCTTATCAGTCTAATGGCAATGAGGAAATAATTCTTGAAAGGAAAGTTGCAGTTCAGTTTGTGAGTAATTCGAATG
>Ga0209290_1000634_pt1 | contig 22864 bp, 22 predicted proteins | sample EN1Hudsemesocosm_2_FD_184632 | JGI IMG/M metagenome (GOLD analysis project Ga0209290, IMG submission 184632) | Methane-oxidizing microbial communities from mesocosms in the Hudson Canyon - EN10B Hudson Canyon (SPAdes) (version 2) | ecosystem: Environmental > Aquatic > Marine > Cold seeps... | reverse complement strand
GCTTGATGCGCTTTTTTTTTCTCTGGAAATAAGAATTCTAATAAAGGTTGTGGGTTCATGCTTCAAGCTATTCGTGATGGCTCTAAAGGAATTGTTGCCAAGGTAATTGTTGGCCTCATCATTTTGACATTTGCTTTATTTGGTATAGAAAGCATCGTGGCTTTAGGTGGTGGAGAGTCTGCTCCAGCCGAAGTAAACGGTGAAGAAATTAGTGAATTTAAAGTGTCGCAAATGGTTCAACTGCAAAAACGCCGACTCCAGGCCCAATTTGGCGAAAATTTTGATCCGTCAATCTTGAATGACAACATGTTGCGTAAATCTGCGGTTGAAAGTCTTATTGGTGAAGCCGTGCTCAAACAGGCTGCCGATGAGAGTGGTATTTATTTTTCGGATAAAGCAATCGATAAACTGATTGTGCAATCACCTGAATTTCAAGTGAACGGTCAATTTGATCGTGATCAATACGACCTCATATTAAGAAGTGCCGGTTTTACTCGTGCCACCCATAGAGAGTTGCTACGCTCAAACCTATCCAGCCAACAGGCTCAAACAGCTTGGCAGTTAACCTCGTTTGCTACCATGACGGAAGAGCAGCGTTCAGCACAGATTGAGTCACAGACACGTGATTTCTCCTACATTGAATACACACTTGATGACGCCAAAGAAAATGTCGTTGTTAGCCAGCAAGATAAAGAAAGTTATTATGATGCTAACTCCAGCCGCTTCATGACACAGGAAACGGTGGCGGTTAACTACCTTGAATTAAAGCGTTCAGACTTACTTGCTTTAGTAGAAGTTGATGATGCTGAGCTTCAGGAACGCTACGACATTATATCTGAAGAGTCAGCAGCGAAACGTGAGTACCGTGCAGCGCACATTTTGTTATTAGATGATAGTGACGAGGCTCGAAGCACACTAAAAGACGTTCTTACCAAGTTAAATTCAGGGAAAGAATTTTCAGCCTTGGCTGAAAAGTACTCTCAAGACGATACATCCAAATTTTCCGGAGGAGACCTAGGGTTTTCAGCGGCCGATGTATATGAAAGTGAATTTGGCGACGCATTAATGGGATTAAGCAAAGGGCAGGTTTCAGCCATTGTGCAAACTCGTGATGGTCTGCACCTAATTAAGCTGCTTGATACTCGCCAACCAGAAGTAGCTGCCTTCAGCGACTTAAAGGATAGCCTTGTGCAAGAGATCAAGAGTGAAAAATCGCAAGTTATGTATGTTGAACGCCTTGAATCTCTTAATGACGAATCATTTTCTTCCAGCAATCTCCAGGCTCCAGCGGCGGCACTTAATTTAAAGATTCAAACAAGTGCTGAATTTACACGTCAGGGTGGAAATGGTATCGCACAAAATGCAAAAGTTGCCACGGCTGCATTTTCTGAATCAGTGTTGTTTGATGATTCCAACAGTGAAGTAATTGAGCTAGAAGATGGTCGAGCTATTGTGTTGCATCTTGCTTCATTTAAAGAATCTGTGGTGAAACCTTTTGATGTGGTGGCTATTCAGATTGAAAGTCAGCTTCGCACCGAAAAAGGTATGGAGTCACTGACCGAACAGCTTGATAGCGCTTTGGCCTCGGCTAAGCAGGGCGATCTGGGCGCGGCCTGGAGCAGTCTTAAGGATAAGTCTCGTAATGCTAAAGGGGTTGATGCACCAATTATCGCCAAGGCCTTTACCATGGCCTTAGGGTCGGAAGGTCTAGCCAGCTTTGAGTTGGTTAGCTTGAGTGGGGGCAATCAAGCATTAGTAAGGCTGGATGCCGTAAACCGTTCAGTTCCTGCCAGTGTAAATGACAGTGACGAGCAAAAAGTAGAGCGTGGTAAGTCCTATAATGAATACAAGGCTTACAATCAGCACTTCCTAGACAAAGCGAGTATTGATAGAAACTAAAAAAAGGGCCGCAAGGCCCTTTTTTGGCTAATCTAAAGCTATTAACAATAGCCTGCGCCATTGCATGATTAAATCTCAATCTCGCTTTTAAACTGATCAAATACCTCATTTACTATGGGGTATTTTATACTGCTTTTGCGGGCTGATCGTGTATCAATTTTCTGTTGTTCGTCAATCCAGAATAGCCCTCCATTACCAAAAGGCTCAAACAGGTCGGTAGTGCTTCTTGTGCCCACCCAGGTGGGTAACTTAATCCAGCGCCAATGAGCTCCTCTTGCGTAAGGCATGGCATAACCAGGTATAAATACAGCGCTTTCATGGATTGCACTAGCTAAAGCGTGAGCTAACTTTATTCTTTCAGTCTCAAGTTCTGAATCATCATAAGCGATAATTAGCTTATCAATATCGGAATTAGAAGTGCTGGTTATATTGTTGCTGTTGCTAATACGGGCATTCTCACTATGAAAATGCTCCCAAAAAACCGGCTTGAAGCCCACATCTAATTCCATGTAGCTGATTTGATGGTGCTTTTGAAGTGTATACTGATAATGATGACTAGGGCTTTGTAAGTCTAGATTGATTTCAATACCGGCTTTTAAGGCGCTTTGTTTATAGGCGCGCCAGCGCAGGGAGTGTTCCTTGTTGTGGTACATGAGGTCAATGCTCAAGCGCCCCCCATTTTTTACCCGTATGCCGTCATCGCCCTGTGCCATCCACCCTGCCTCATCTAGTAGGTAGATTGCCTTATCCATGTCATAGGGGCGGGCGATAATATCCTGATTGCTGTAATCCCTGTAACCAGTGTGAAAGGCATTCAACCTAAATGAACCATCGGTGAGTTCACTGCCTTGCGAAGGTTTGAAATTCATTATGTGAGCCAGTGCCAGCCGAATGTTCTTATCTTGCAGTATCGGCATGTTCAGATTTAAAAACAGCCCAGAGCTTGGCCTGGAGGTGCTGTTGTAAAACATAAATTTTTCAAGGTAGCCATTACTATAAAGACTCCCTCTAGCTTTGCGATGCCAGAATGCTGGTGAAAGTAAATTGAAACTATCTAAATTGCCTTTTTCAAGTTCCTCGTAAGCAAGGTTGGCATCCGGTATCACTTTAAAAATTATTTTGTCGGCGTTAAACCTGCCTAAATTGTACTTTTCTTCCTTGCCCCACCAGTCATCTTTGCGAGTAAATACAATCTCCTGGTTGAGCACCAACTTTGTAATTTGGTATGGTCCCGTGTTGGGGGTAATCTTCCAGTTGTAATGCTCAACCCAGTTGGTATTTGCCTGCTGAAAAAAGTGTTTGGGCAAGGGCGTCATCCCATAAAGATAGTGCATTTCTTCGCGGGGTCGAATCGCCGCCCCGGTGATAGATATGGTATGGGTGTCATATTTTTTTACTGACAGGATGCGCTTTTTATAGTGGTGATTGTACCAAGGATCATTGATTTGTTTAGATCTCAACAGTTGATACGTAAATACAAAGTCATCAGCGCTCAAATCTATTCCGTCGCTCCAATTTGCCTTGGGATTTAGGCGGTAAAAAACTGTTTTGCCATCTTTCCCGTAGGCCCAATGGGTGGCAAGTAGAGGGAGGACTTTGTTGCTATTAGGATGAAATGAAGTGAGGCTTAATTGATTTGCATCGATATGTACACTGAAAGAATTATTCGAGTTGGGGCCTATGGTCCTTAATGTGCCGGGATAGGAGGATATAAAGCTTGTGTAAACCCCTCCTTTAGGCGCATTGATATTTGCCCAGGTCTCAGATTCGTCATTAGTTTCCCATAACAAGCCTTCTGGAAGTGGTTGTGCCATGGCACTCAAGGCCACGGCGAGCAGGCAAGGTAAAAGCGTTAAGCTTGTTCGAATGTCATTCATCCCAAAGACCTGCCTTATACCTGCTTTAGGGGAAAGGGGATTAACTTAAAGTTAGCAGGTGCAGGGTATTTAACAAAGTAATCTAGCTGGCCCGAGTCACATCCACATAAAGCACCAATTTATCTCCAGGTTGCAGGTATTTTTTCTTGCTGCTTGGGTTCCAACGTTTTATATCGTGAACTTTCACATTAAATTTATCGGCAATGCGGTGCAGGCTATCACCATTGCGAACTCGATAGTGAATCTTACGTATGACTTCACGATTTGTTTTTACTAGTTGGGTTTTAGACCAGATGATCAGTTTTTGACCAGGGCGAAGTGGGTCTTTGGGGGCCATTCCATTCCAACGAGCAATGCTCATGGTAGACACTTGGTGAGTCTTAGCCAGGCTCCAAAATGAATCACCAGCCTCCACTCGATGGCTGATACGTATGGAGCCCTTAGGGCCCCGGGTATTTTTTTGCTTTTTGTTTAGGCGATTATTGGCACTATAGGTGTAGCTGCTTAACTTATTAAAGGCTGTAGGTATCAATAACATGTCATTGACTTTAATGACGTTGCCTTGCAATGGGTTTACCTGTTTAAGGGCTTGTGCAGTGGTGTGAAATTTATTTGATATGGATGACAGTGAATCACCGGTCACCACCTTATAGCGCTGCCATTTTATGCGTTGATTGGCAGGTAGGTTTTTAAGATTTTCTAGGATGAGTGCTTGTTTTGAAACGGGTACCAGTATCTCATGGGGGCCATTTGGATTAGTCGACCACTGGTTGTACTGAGGATTTAATTTGTAGATTTCCTCCAGGTCAACATCAGCCATCTGAGCGGCCTGGCTTAAGTCCATCTGGCTGCCAGTTTTTATGACGGCAAAATACGGCTTATTATCAATCCTGGGTAAGGTAACACCGTATTTAGCAGGGTTGCCCACCAGCCTGGCCAAGGCCAATAGCTTAGGGACATACGCCTTAGTCTCTTTAGGCAGGGATAGGGACCAGTAGTCTACAGGCAGTCCGCGTTTTTTGTTTTTTCGTATGGCTTTTCGGACTGTGCCCGCTCCAGAGTTGTAAGCGGCCAGTGCCAACATCCAATCCCCTTTAAATTCCCGTGAAAGCCCCCTAAGAAACTTAAGAGCAGCTATGGTGGACTGGCGAATGTCTCTACGCCCATCAAACCACCAGTCTTGCTGTAAATTGTACATTCTTCCTGTGCTGGGGATAAATTGCCACACTCCGGACGCTCTACCGTGACTGTAGGCGAATGGGTCGAAGGCACTTTCTACGATAGGTAATAGCGCGATCTCAGCTGGAATGTGTCGCACTTCTACTTGTTGCATTATGAAGTACATGTAACGTCTGGCCCGGATTGCTACTCTGTTAAGGTATTTCTGGTGGGATTTGTACCAGTTCAATTGGGAGTCTATGCGCCTGTTAGTGATGCTACTATCCAGCTGGTAGTTGTCACGAACCCTTTGCCATATGTCATCATATGCGCTTAGGGAGGAGGTACTGGCAATGCTCGCGTCATTAGTGCCCAAAGCTGACTCTAATAGCAAGACTGGCGGAGGGTTAGGCGCAGGCTCTACCTGAGGCTTGACCGGCATGCAGCCGGCCATTATAAATAGCGATACAACACTTAAAAAGCTACGAAAAAACAATGTAATACACCGGGATGTCACTTTGGGCCTCGCAGTTTATGAAGCGCTGGCTTTGTGGTCAAGAAGTGTCTGTACGGCTTGAGAATTACTTGGCGCAAATAAGGGAGAATATGGATAACCAATGGCTCAAAAGTAATCTAGCTAAAAAACTGAAAGAGCTTGAGGTTGAAAAACTGGCAGCCTGCCTACCCGATTTAAGCGGGCATTACTTACTGCAATACAGTGCATTCAACGAGATGGTGGTGAAAAGCAGCACCTTAAAGCATCATTTCTTGGCCAGTGAGGTCCCAAGCTTAAATGGGTCAAGCCAGCTACAAATGAATTACCAGCAGTTGCCATTTCGTGAAAATTGCTTGGACTGTGTTGTGGCCCATCATGTCCTGGATTTTAACGCCAGCCCTCATCAGTGCCTGCGCGAGGCCGCACGTACTGTGGTGCCTAATGGTTATCTGGTTATAGTGGGCTTCAACCCGTGGAGCGCCTGGGGTTGGAGTAGGTTAATGCCTCGTACCTTTATGCCTGCCGGCGGACGACACTTGAGCCGCAGGCGGGTAACTGACTGGTTAACACTACTGGGGTTTAGAGTGGAGCAATCCCAGTCAGCTTTGTTCATGCCACCTTTCGCATTGCGTTATTTCCCGGATGCATCTAAGAAGCTGGACGCGGTGCTAGGAGATATGGGTTCGCCTTTTGGCGGTGTGTACATATTAATTGCCCGTAAACTGGTTGCAGGAAGAACACCTGTTCGGCCACAATGGCGGGTTTTAGCCGGCCGTAGAATACCTGTGGTGGCACCAACTACGAGAGGGGCTCGTGTCACGAATCGTTAATATATACACAGACGGGGCATGCAAAGGCAATCCTGGCCAAGGAGGCTGGGGAGCGCTGCTGTGTTATGGGGATAATAAAAAAGAGGTTTACGGGGGGGAGGCGCACACCACCAATAATAGAATGGAGCTAATGGCCGCCATTCAAGGCTTGGAAGAGCTGACGCGCCCCTGTGAAGTAAAGATAACCACGGACTCCCAATATGTGCGCAAAGGGGTGTTAGAATGGATGGCCAATTGGAAAAAACGAAATTGGCTAACCGCTGCTAAGCAGCCCGTTAAAAACCAGGATCTCTGGCTACGACTCGATAAAGTGTTAATTGATCATACTGTTGCCTGGCAATGGGTGAAGGGCCATAGTGGCCATCCTGGTAACGAGCGGGCCGATTACTTGGCAAACATGGGTTGTGAAAAAATGAAACTTAAGGGGTAATGCTTGCGTCAAGTTGTACTGGATACTGAAACCACTGGTATTGGTGAAGGGCATAAGATCATTGAGATCGGTTGCATCGAGCTAGTTGATCGAAAATTCACCGGTCGCCAATACCATCAATACGTCAACCCGCAGCGCCTTGTGGATCCTGAGGCCATGGAAGTACATGGCATCACCGACGAGTTTTTGCAGGATAAACCACTGTTTGCCCATGTCGCCAATGACTTCATTGACTTCATTAGTGGTGGTCAGCTGGTGATCCACAATGCCCCCTTTGATGTGGGGTTTATGGATAGGGAATTCAGCCAATTAAGTGGCTACCCCAAGACGGCTGACATCTGTACAGTCCTTGATACCCTAGTGCTTGCTAGAAAGATGCACCCTGGTCAGCGCAACAGTCTGGATGCATTATGTCGGCGCTACGGTATAGACAATAGTCATCGTGAATTGCATGGGGCGTTGTTGGACTCAGAGATACTGGCAGATGTCTATTTACTTATGACAGGTGGGCAGACCAATTTAATATTGGAGTCTGCTGCAAACCTACAGGGCGGTGAGACTCTGGTTGCGACCGCCGGCACAATAGATGCTGGCTTGACCTCCCAGTTAAAAACATGGGGTGTGAGCGCGGCCGAGCAACAGGAGCATAACCGGGTATTGGAGTTACTCGATAACAAATCCGAAGGCTCTTTGTGGTCCAAATGAGTTGTCGATTTCGTGAATTTAATCAATGATTTAGCGGCTGTTTAACGATAGACTGAAAAGCTGGAATAGAACATGGTAGATCATTGATGATGAGTACTCAGGCTAAATGAATCAAGCTTCAAACATAGGTATGTCCATTAGCTTGGTTCGTAAAGAGCTGGAGGCCACTTTACAGAAGGCCGAAGGCTATTTTTCACACTTTGCCGAAAGCCAGGACCAGCTGCAATTAAAATCATTTGCAGATGAATTAAATCTGGCCAGGGGCATCTTCAAGTTATTGGAATTGTTAGGTCCAGAGGCACTAACCACCGAAATGCTATCTCTGGTGGGGGATGGCACTACTAGTGTTGAGGCTAAGCTTGAAGCATTAGGCAGGGGATTACTGAGCCTGTCTCATTATATCGGTATTCTGCTAGAGCATGAAAAAGACCATCCAATATTGCTCATTCCTGCCATCAACCTGATTAGAAAAACAGGTAATCACAAAGCCCTGTCCGAGTCTCATTTTTTTACTGTCAATTTGCGACCCAAACTTCCTCAGGTTGAAAAATCACCGTTAAATATCAAGCCCCATCTAGCTCGATTACGGCTAATGTATCAATTGGGTCTTTTAAGGGTTTTAAACGGCCCTGACCCCGTTATTGGCCTCAAATTAATTCAGCGCTCACTGGTGTTGTTAGAGCGCGGCTTTAGAGGGACGATTGCTTGGCCTTTTTGGTGGTGCTGCAAAGCCGCGGTAGATGCCGTGGTGGATGAAGAGTTTGAGCTGACACAGGCTCGGCGGGTATTATTTGGGCGTATCGACCTAGTAATGCGCACTATGATCAAACAAGGGGCGGCTGTATTCACCGCCCAGCTGGCCAATGAAGTCCATAAAGACCTGCTGCACATTATTTCACTGTCAAATTGTGAATCGGGTGACATTAACCGAATAAAGCAAAGCTACCTATTGCAAACATCCATTTTAGAGAGTGACCTGAAAAAAGAACGGCGCCTTCTGAACGGTCCTGATGTAGGGGCCTACGAGAGCCTGTCTAAAGCTTTCCAGGAAGAAATCCATACCGTAAAAGAATCCCTAGATAGTGCAGCCAGAAATGCATTAAGCGATGACGGATTCAATGCATTAAGCACAAGGCTATCGGCCCTTGCTGATGTGCTGCAGGTCATTAACCAGGCCCCCCTATCAAAGCGCCTAAAAGAGCAGCACAGCAATGTATTGGCCTTGCCGCAGTTGGATGACAACCAAAAAATAACCGCTCTAGCTCAAATTGCAGATGCCATGTTACAGGTGGAGCTGGCCAGCTCCCAGTTTTCTACTGGCAATGTTAAATCCGCTGCCAGCGAGATAATAGGTGCGGGCCATTACTTTGAGGCACGAATTATTTTATTTGATGAAATTGTATCTGGCATTGGCATGGCAAAGCGTGCCATAGCCTCATATATGGAGCTGGCCGACAAGTTACATTTAAACAATGTGGCTCCCGCACTGCAGGGTGTTAAAGGCGGCCTGGTTTTTTTGAATGAGACGAAGGCTTCTGCGGTTATTGCCGTAGCGATTGAATACTTATCTACAAAAGTCCTAAATGCCGATAGCGGGGTTGATGAGGCTCGCCTAGAGGTCTTGGCGGATGCCTTGACCAGTATCGAATATCATATTGAGGCGCTTTCTCATTCAGATTCAGGGGATCAGGCAATTCTCGACCTTGCTGTTAAAAGCATGGCTCAGCTAGGATATAAGGTAAGCTAATGGCCATACAAATCCTTGCCTCTATTATGATTGCCGCAGGCATCGGCTTGGCCGCACTGGCGGTTAAAACCCTGCTTGCAAGGGGCTGGTTCGTAAAATGGCTAAGGGGTACCTTGGGTTTTTCTGCCCTGGTATTAACTATTTTTGGAGCGGTATTGGCCTTTGATCTCTTGAGTTACTACAAATCAAAAGAAGGTGAAGTACTGGCAACCCTAACATTCAGCCAGCTTACAGGTCAGCAATATGATGTGGAATTGGTAGGAGCCCAGGGCAAGCCAAAGAGTTACCAATTATGGGGAGACCAGTGGCAATTAGACGTGCGATTGATACGCTTACAAGGATTGTTCACAAATGACCTGCCATCTTACAAGCTGGACCGCTTAAGTGGTCGCTACTTGTCACTAGAACAAGAAAAAAACGCCCAAAGAAGTATTTATGGCTTTGTTGAAGGTGCGTTTGTAGATACTTGGCCTTGGATGCTGCAGCAACAATGGCTATCTATCATCCAAGCGAAAAATGGCTCGGCCGCCTTTATGCCTATGGCGGATGGCGCTATTTATGAGGTTCGACTCTATCAAAGAGGGCTAGTAGCAGCACCTGTGAATGAGCAGGCGAAATTAGCCGTCGAAGCTTGGTAAATATATATAATTAGTAAAAAAAGGGAGCGTAAGCTCCCTTTTTTATTGCCTTATAAGGCTGCATCTAGCAATTACTGAGGGAAAAGCTCACCCAGTTTAGTTGCTAGCATCATGTCACCTTCGGCGCGTAGCTGGCCGGCCATAAATGCTTGCATGCCATCAGTTTCGCCAGTCATAACACCAACTAGAGTTTCAGTGCTCATGATTAGAGTTACTGAAGGATCATCGTTTTCGCCAGTGGCGATTTCGAAGGTGCCGTCTTTGATTACAAGGTAAAAATCATCACCGTCTTCGATGCTGAACTGGAAAACGTTTTCCATTCCGGCTGCTGCATCGGCGTCAAAAGAGCTTTTCATTTTCTCAATAATATCTGTAACTGCAGTCATGTTGCTGTCCTTCTTTTAATAAATGGAGAGGTCTTGAAACATGTACAAAAAACGTACTGACCTAATATTCTGGTTACCCAGCACCTAGCAGATTAAGCAAGCTGGCTTAGGCTGTCAATAGCATTTAAAACGATTGTTTGAATCGATCAAATGATTAGGCGGTTTAGGCCATTGTGACCTGGGGGAGTACTGGAAGATACTCAACGCAGGCGGTACACTGGCAGCCAAATAAAACTAAGGATTGATTGTGGAATTTTTAACAGAGTACGGGCTTTTCTTGGCCAAAGCGGTGACCTTTTTGGTGGTGGTAGCTATTATTTTGGGGCTAATAGCCAGTGCAGGGCAAAAGTCAAAGCCGCAAAAGATCAAAATTGAGCATTTAAATGAAAAACTCGATCACCTAAAAAAACATCTTCAGCACGCTGTATTGTCAAAGAAGCAGCTTAAACAGATTAAAAAAGATGAAAAGAAACAATCCAAACAAGACAGTGAAGAGCAAAAAGACAAGGTATATGTACTAAATTTTAATGGGGACATTAAAGCGGCGCAAAGCGAGCAAATGAAAGATGAAATTACTGCATTATTAAGTCTGGAAGGCGGAATTTCCGAGATCGTTGTAAAGGTTGAGAGTGGCGGTGGCATGGTGCACCAGTACGGCTTTGCTGCGTCACAGCTTGAGCGTATTAAACAAAGTGGCATCCCTTTAACGGTATGTGTTGATAAAGTTGCCGCCAGTGGCGGCTATATGATGGCGGTGGTTGCCGACAAGATAATTGCGGCTCCATTTGCGATTTTGGGCTCTATCGGTGTTATTGCCCAATTGCCCAATTTCAACCGCCTATTAAAGAAAAACGACATTGATTTTGAAGTACATACCGCTGGCGAATACAAGCGCACTTTGACGCTCTTTGGTGAAAATACCGATAAGGCTCGTGATAAATTTCGCGATGATTTAGCCGATGTGCATACCTTGTTTAAAGATTTTGTCAGTGAGCGTCGATCCGTTGTTGACGTGGCTAAGGTGGCCAATGGTGATGTTTGGTACGGCCAGAAAGCTCTGGAAGTGAATCTGGTAGATGAAATCCAGACCAGTGACGAATATCTTCAAAAGCGATGCGAGTCAGCCGATGTCTACCTGCTAAGCAGTGAAAAGAAAAAGAACGTCATGGAGAGATTAGGTTTAGCTGCTCAAGCGGGTGTAGGCAGGGGCGTGGAAGCGGCTTTGCAAAAAATGGCTTTCCAAAAGTGGTTTGTATAAATATGGATTATAGCGCGTTTGTGGTATCGGAAGATGAGTCAGGCTCTTACCTGGCAGAGATTAAAACCCTGAATACCCAGCAATTGCCCCCAGGCGATGTGCTGATCAAGGTTAATTGCTCTTCTCTCAATTTTAAAGATGCGTTGTCATTTAGTGGTAACAAAGGGGTAACTAGGCAGTACCCTCACACGCCAGGTATAGATGCTGCAGGTGAGGTGGCCTCATGCGCAACAGGTGACTTCAAGATTGGTCAAAAGGTCGTAGTGGTCGGCTATGATTTGGGCATGAACACCAGCGGTGGCTTTGGAGAGTACATTAGTGTGCCTGCCAAGTGGGTTATGCCAATGCCCGCCAATATGTCTGCACCCCTAAGTATGGCTTGGGGCACAGCAGGCTTCACTGCAGCTTTGTGTGTCGACAAACTACTTATGGCGCGAGCCAAAAAAGAGCAGGGACCAGTATTGGTATCCGGTGCCAGTGGGGGTGTAGGCAGTATCGCCATCTTACTGTTAGTTAAACTTGGATTTGAGGTGCATGCTTTAACATCTAAAACTAGTGACAAAGAATATTTTGACAGTTTGGGTGCTACCGAAATTGTATCCAGGGCTGAATTTTTGGAAGCCTCTTCAAGACCCATGTTAAAACCTGTTTATGGGGCGGCCATCGATGTGGCTGGTGGAGAAGTGTTATCGACCATGCTTAAAATGATTAAACCTGGTGGCTCCATTGCTTGCTGTGGCTTGGTGGCCTCCATTGAACTGCATACTACCGTACTGCCATTCATATTACGTGGCATTAACTTATTAGGGGTTGATTCGGTAGAGCTGCCTCTGAATGTTAAGCAAAATATGTGGCTTAAAATGGCCGAAGAATGGAGCTTGCCAGAGTTGCTGGGGCAGTGTCAGTTAATCACCAAACTGCAATTGGCTGATACTCTGCAATCCATGCTTAATGGAAATATTAAGGGGCGTTACGTGCTAGATCATAAATTAGCGAACTAATACCTAATCTCGCCTCAGTCTATCGGCTGGGGCGATAGGGTTGGGGTAGTTAAATATCACAATATAGGTAGAGAGAATAAAGGTAAGCACTGCTGTAGCCTGAATGACATGAGCGGCTTGTTCACCAATTAAATTTGAAGACAGTGCCAAGTATACGATTAAGAGCGAAAACTCGCTGATCTGTCCCAGCCTGAATCCCACATCCCATGCCATGCCACTCCTTTCCAGTTGCTGTGATAGTAAAACCTTGAATGTAATAGGTTTAATGACGATAACCACGACGCTCAAGATCAATGCGTAAAGCCATATATCAGCTAGTACGTGAAGCTTGAAGCTTGCCCCTAGGGCGAAGAAAAATAAAACCAGAAAAAAGTCCCGTATGGGCTTGAGTTTGTCGGTCATAAACTGAGCCACAGGGTGAGTGGCCAAGGTTATGCCAGCAATAAATGCCCCTATTTCTTTAGATAAACCTAAAAATTCAGCCAGAACGGCTAGGCCCAGGCACCATCCAATGGCCATTAAGAACAGGTATTCATGGAATAGATCAAACTTTTCAAGCAGTGGCAGTATTAGCCATTTAACAACCAGATAGGCGCCCAATATGAGGCAGGGCAGGGCCAGCGCTGTGAGCAAAAAAGACGCTTGACTGCTGCCCTGATTACCCGAGCTGCCTATGACCAGCAGCACCACTATGGCCAGCATATCCTGAATTAGCAGCAGGCCAATCATGAGCTCACCCATGTGTTTGTGATGAAGTACTGTGGTGGGAAGTAGCTTAATACCAATAATAGTGCTTGAGAACATCATGGCGGCGCCCATGATGAGGCTCTCGTTAGCTGTGAAGTGGAAGGCTTGGCCGGCAAAATACCCAATGGCAAAGAAAAATACAGAACTTATGAGTGCTACTAGGCTGGCTTTCTTGAGTACATGAATCAGACTACTAGGCTGCATGTCGAGGCCTAGCAAGAAGAGCAGAAAAACGATACCGATGTGGGATATTTCATTTAGCAGCTCGGGGTCGCTCACCCACTGAAAGCCGGATGGACCGGCAACCAGGCCCAGTAATACGTAAGCCACGATAATAGGCTGGTGAGTGTAAAGAGAAAAGGTTGCCAGAATGGCGGCGCCACTAAATATTACAAAAAACGAAAAAAACAGGCTATGTTCCATCAATCACTCTCCCTATGTCACTTAACACTGATGCATTATAGCCTGGGAGTAAAGAGGGATGGGAGATTGTCACACTGACAATCCCTTCGCAACAGGGTTGTCAGTGAATAATGCCAGCGAGTCACTTACCTTTTTTTGAAGGGGGCGGTACCGTCGCCAAAATGGGTGCTGGCTGGCTTGGCTGGCGAGCGAGTCTGTTTTTTTGCGGGTTTTTTTCCGGTGAGTTTCTTAGCTGCGGCCTTCTTAACATCCTTCTTCTTTTTACCCACGGGTTTACCGTTGGATTTTACTTTTTTGGGCCCCTTATACTTGCCCAGCAAAGCCTTAACTTTACGTACTTCCAGCTCTATTCTTAAATAGCGCTCGATAGACGACTTTAGGTTCCATTCACTATGATCAACCAGGGAAACAGCTAAACCTTGCTCTCCGGCTCGGCCGGTACGGCCAATGCGGTGTACGTAATCATCGCCACTACGTGGCAAATCAAAGTTGATCACCAAATCAATATTCTTTACATCAAGCCCCCGAGAGGCCACGTCTGTAGCTACCAGAACACTCAGGTGCCCTTGCTGCATGCGACTCATGATGTGATTGCGCTCATCTTGGGTCATATCACCATGCAAAACACCCACTTTATGTTTGTGGTACTTCAGGAAGTTATACAGCTCGTCAGTCTTAGCCTTAGTGTTGCTGAATATAATGCACTGACGGTAAGTCTCGTTGGACAGCATCCAGGTAAGGAGCCGGTCCTTGTGCTGATCATCATCAGCCAGCATCACCTGCTGTTTGATGTTGCCATGACTGCCCTTAATGGCATCAACTGTGATTGTGGTGGGATCGGTTAAAACCTGTTTAATCACATGGCGAATGCCCTTTTGGTTCATAGTGGCAGAGAACAGCATGGTTTGCTTTTGTTCGCCGCAATGCTGGGCGATGGCCATTACATCTTCAGCGAACCCCATATCTAGCATGCGATCGGCCTCATCCAATACCAATACTTCCACATCGTTCATGAGGTTAGGCTTTCTGCCCAGGTGATCCACTAGTCGGCCTGGTGTGGATACAATGATTTCAGGATTCTTACGGAAAGTAGCTGCCTGAAACTTAAAGGATTCCCCCCCCGTTATAAGGCCCGCCTCAATTCCAGTGTATTTAGCTAATGCTTCACACTGCTTGAACAATTGGCGAGCCAGCTCACGGGTAGGGGCCAATATTAGGGCTCTAGTGGCACTATTCGGGGCTTTTTTATTAATGAATTGGTGCAATATGGGCAGAACAAACGCGGCTGTTTTGCCACTGCCGGTTTCTGCGCACACCATAATGTCATTGCCTGCGAGCGCCGCCGGTATGGCTTGCAGTTGTACAGGAGTAGGGGCGCTGTAATCTAACGCCTCGATGGCTTTCATCAGTTGAGGGTCGAGATTGAATTGAGTAAACAAACTTAATACCTAGTGTATATTTTGGGCGGATATTACCAGAAAGCGACAAGCGGGTAGAGTTGTAATTGTAGCGGAGTTAAATATTCGTGCAGTAAAGGACGGTTATAATGAATAGAACACCCTGGTTACCTTTGATTAAAAAGGTGACCAGGGTTTGCGGGTGTTATGCAGCCGTATGTTTGCGCCTGAACAATGGGTCTGTTAGATCATTGGCCAGTTGGTAAGGGTCGGAGAAGGTGGCAAAAAAGTCCAAGGCCTTCTGTTCTGATAAACCATCTTTCAGTAGGTAGGTATCAAACCCACAGCGTTTCATAAAAAACAACTGATCCAGTAAAACATCACCAAAGGCTCTTAATTCACCTTTAAAGTCACTGCGCTCCTTAACAAGGCGCGCCAGGCTGTAACCGCGACCATTGGCGAATGCTGGAAAGTTGATGGCGATTACAGGCAGGTCTGTTATCAGGCTTAGGTATGGAGCTAGCTCGATATCGCTGGCCAGCCATATACCCACGTTGCCACGCTCAGCCAGGGCTTCTTTGTTGGCTAGCCAGTAGGGTGCTGGTACCAGAATGTTGCCGCTGGGCAGTTCGGCCTGAGCCTCTTCAACAAGCGTCCAGCTGTTCTCAAGAACGCCTGTATGATTAACTAGCTTTTGCATAAACACGTTCCTTAAATGGGGATTGACCAATGCGACCATAGGTATCGATAAAACGCTCACCTTCTATGCGCAGCTCAACAAATACAGCCAATATCTTGCCGATAATATTAGGCATTTCATCACGGGCAAATGAAGGCCCTAAGATTTTACCTATACTAGCATCAGGACCAGACTGACCACCTAGGGATACCTGGTAGTATTCCGCCCCTTTTTTGTCCACACCCAAAATACCGATGTGGCCTATATGGTGGTGACCACAGGCGTTCATACAACCTGAGATATTTAGGTCAATTTCACCCAGATCGTATAAGTAATCTAGGTTATCAAACTTTTCTTGCAGGGCTTCGGCTACTGGTAGGGATTTTGCGTTGGCCAGTGCACAGAAGTCACCACCAGGGCAGCAAATCATGTCGGTGATCATCCCCAGGTTAGGCGTAGCAAAACCAGCGTTTTTGGCTTCTTGCCAAAGATCAAACAGCTCTGATTTCTTTACGTCGGCCAAAACTAGATTCTGCTCGTGAGTGCTGCGCACTTCACCCAGGCTATAGCGATCAGCTAAGTCTGCTACGATATCTAGCTGCTTGTCGGTGAGATCACCTGGAGGGGTGCCAATTTTTTTCAGGGTAAGCGTCACGATGGCGTAACCACTGACCTTGTGTTGGCTTATGTTGCGTTCATACCAATTTGAAAAGGCCTTGTTGTTGGCCATTTGTACCTGCAAGGCACTGTCATCGCCGCTAAAGTTTTCATAGGTCGGTGACGTAAAGTGAGACTTGATGCGCTCTAACTCTTCACTGGTAAGCGTGCCTGGGCCATCTTTAAGGTGTTGCCACTCTTCGTCAACTAATTTAGCAAAGGCTTCAACGCCCAATGCCTTAACCAGGATTTTGATTCTGGCTTTATATTTGTTGTCGCGACGACCATTTAGATTGTAAACACGCAATACAGCATCTAAATAGGTAAGCAGGTCTTTTTCGGCTAAAAACTCTTTAACTAGGCTAGCAACGATTGGAGTACGGCCTAGACCGCCACCTACGTACACCTGAAAGCCTAATTCACCAGCCTGGTTGTGAACAATCTTAAGGCCAATGTCGTGAAGTAGGGTGGCTACGCGATCTTCTTTGGTGTGGCTGTTTACGGCAATCTTGAACTTGCGCGGTAAAAATGCAAATTCAGGGTGAAACGTTGACCACTGGCGAATGATTTCGCAGTAAGGACGTGGGTCCACTAGCTCATCAGGTACTACGCCGGCAAACTGATCGGTGGTGGTGTTACGAATACAGTTGCCACTGGTTTGAATGGCGTGCATCTGAACTTCGGCCAGTTCGGCTAAAATTGCAGGTACATCGGCCAACTCAGGCCAGTTAAATTGTACATTGGTTCGTGTGCTGATGTGGGCATAGCCTTTATCGTAGGTCCGAGCAATGTGCGCAAGTTTACGCACCTGTTGACTGGACATTAGTCCATAAGGCACAGCTACTCGCAGCATGGGCGCATAGCGTTGCACATACAGGCCATTTTGCAGGCGCAGAGGAAGAAATTGCTCTTCGCTTAGCTCACCCGCAAGGTAGCGCTCGGTTTGACCTTTAAATTGAGCAACGCGCTCATCTACGATGCGTTGATCGTAGTCATCATATTTATACATATAGCTATCCATTCAATCATTGCGTCACACAAAACCAGGCGCAACTTTGAGATTTTTCACTTGCGCGAAGAGTACCAAAAGTTACATATCGAGAAAATGGTTAATTTCTTATAATGCTTATTTGTTTTTCATGTAACCAGTTGGTGTTCGTAAAGGGGAGCCTGACCTATATCAAGGGACGGCTTAGCAATACCCGAGTAAAAAACTAGGGATTGGTTTTCTAGCTAAAAATCAGTAAAATTGCGCAAAATCTGTTGGAGTTGTTGCATGTTGAATATTACCGATTCAGCTAAAGATTATTTGGTTGGGCTGCTAGCAAAACAAAGCTCACCAGGCATGTCTGTTAGGGTGTTCATTACTCAGCCAGGCACCCCTTATGCGGAAACCTGCCTGGCTTATTGTCGCCCGGATGAAGTGAATGAAAATGACGAAATAATGGACCTAGATGATTTGCGGGTTTATCTGGACAAACAGAGCATTCTTTACATGGAGGATGCCAAAATTGATTTCGCCAAAGATAAAATGGGTGGGCAACTAACCATAAAAGCGCCTAACGCCAAAATGCCCAAAGTGACCAGTGACAGCCCTCTTGAAGAGCAAATTACCTATATTCTTTACAATGAAGTGAACCCGGGGTTGGCGTCTCATGGTGGTGAAGTGAAATTAGTAGAAGTAACAGATGAAGGGCTGGCTATACTTGAATTTGGCGGTGGCTGTCAGGGCTGTAGCGCGGTTGATGTTACCCTTAAGGAAGGCATTGAAAAGACATTGTTAGCGAAACTGCCTCAGCTAGCCGGTGTTCGAGATGTTACGGATCATACCAATTCCGATAACGCCTATATGTAGTTACCTCTGTACAGAGGGTGACCAAATGCCAAGGAAGGCAAGTAGATTAGAAATACATAGCCCTTCGTAGTTTCGCCTTTTAACTATTTTGAAATACTTACATCCTTGTGAGTATTTTTCAGCTCAACAATGCACTACCGCTTAACCACACTCACTAATGAAGTCGGCCAATTGCTCCAGGCTGGCGTCCACCTCCAATTCAGTGCCACCAAAAACATTGATATGCCCTAGCTTGCGATTGGTGCGCTCTGATTTGCCATACATGTGCAAATGGGCATTGCCATTGGCCAGTACACAATCTCGATCACCGTTTTTACCAATGATATTAATCATGGCGGATGCAGCTTGTTTGGCTTGAGGGTTACCCAGCGGCATGCCGCATATGGCTCGAACATGATTTTCAAACTGACTGCAGTAGCTACCTTCGATGCTCCAATGCCCGGAGTTGTGAACTCTAGGGGCCATCTCGTTAGCAACCAGGCCGTCTTCGCAATCAAACAACTCAAGAGTCAGTACTCCCACATGATCAAGGTGATTCAGTAGCAGTGTAATGAATTCTTTGGCTTGCTGTTCTTTTTCAGGGCTCAGCTCTTTAACAGGAACCCTGGAAACTCGCAGTATGCCGTCGTGATGGGCATTTTCAGCAATAGGATAGACCTGAATATTGCCTTTAACATCTCTGGCCGCAATAACGGATAGCTCTCGACTAAAGTTAACAAATGACTCGGCAATTAGCTCGTTGCCAGATAAGGCCGTCCAGGCCGCATCAATGTCGCCCTTGGTTTTAATGACTGCTTGTCCTTTGCCGTCATAACCCATAGTGGTGGTTTTCACCACGATAGGCAGTCCAAGTTCATTGCAAGCATGAACCAATTCATTTTTACTGGTTACTCGCAAAAAATTAGCGGTACTAATGCCCAGGTCATTGAACTCGGTCTTCTCTGTAAGCCTGTGCTGGCTTTTACCCAAAGATAGCTCTCCTGGGTAAACTGGCTTCTGTAAATTAATCTGCCGCAGCAATTCAAGATCAGTATTTTCGCTTTCGTAGGTCACCACATCAACCGAAGCTATAAATAGCTCCAAGGCATTGTCCGAACTTGGTTGAATGCTAGTGCCAAGCTTGCTGCAGGGGGACTCTTGGGCTTCATCATAGAATACAAAGTCCACATCCAGAGGGATTCCAGCCAACGCCATCATTCGGCCAAGCTGGCCTGCGCCAATTACACCTACGCGTTTTGAAGTCATTTATGCGTCTCTTGGATCAGGTATGGATAGAACTTTTTCAGTTTGCTGGTGGCGAAATTCCATCAGCTTGGCGCGCACGTCGCTGTCTTGCAGAGCAATGATCTGGGCTGCCAGTATGCCTGCATTAGCCGCTCCAGCTGGACCTATGGCCAGAGTGCCTACCGCAATACCAGCCGGCATTTGAGCGATAGACAGTAATGAGTCTATACCATTAAGTGTTTTGCTTTTAACAGGGACACCCAACACAGGGATATGGGTCTTGGCAGACACCATTCCTGGTAAGTGTGCAGCGCCACCGGCACCGGCAATGATCACTTGAATGCCGCGGTCGCCGGCAGTTTCAGCGTATTCAAATAATAAATCAGGTGTTCGGTGAGCAGAAACCACCTTTACCTCATAACTAACACCTAATTTGGTTAGCATCTCTTCGGCTTTTTCCATGGTGGGCCAATCAGAGGTGGAACCCATGATAATGCCAACTTGTGGACGACTCATCGTTAACTACTCAATATTGAAGGGGGCGGATTCTAACATAAAAAGTGACTGAGGTTGCACTGCAACCCCAGAATTGAACTAGCGCTTTGGCAGGATGTCTTTTAGCTTTTCATGCATTTTAAGTATGGCTTCCTCGGTTTGGCTCCAGGAGATGCAGCCATCCGTGACAGATTGCCCGTATACCAGGTCGTCCAGATTCTTAGGGATGCTTTGATTGCCAAATTCCAAATGGGATTCCACCATAAGGCCTACTATGGATTTGTTGCCCTCAATGATTTGATTGGTGGCATTATCCATAACCAAAGGCTGTAAAGCAGGATCTTTGTTGGAATTGGCATGACTGCAATCAATCATGATGTTATTGGGGATGCCGGCTTTCTCAATTTCCTGCTCACACAAAGCAATGCTCACTGAGTCATAGTTTGGCTTACCACCACCACCACGCAATACAATGTGGCCATTGGGGTTGCCCTGAGTTTCAACCACGGATACCTGGCCATCGCCATTAATCCCAAGAAAGCGATGCGGGTTAGCAACTGACTGCAGGGCATTGATAGCCACCGTTAGATTGCCGTCAGTGCCATTTTTAAAACCAACAGCGGAGGAAAGGCCACTGGCCATTTCTCTGTGAGTCTGACTTTCCGTGGTACGAGCGCCAATGGCAGACCAGCTGATCAAATCCTGTAGGTATTGCGGAGAAATTGGGTCTAACGCCTCAGTACTCAATGGCAGACCAAGTTCAGCAAGATCGATAAGTAGCTTTCTAGAAATTGTTAGGCCATCTTCAATTTTGAAGGTGTCATTCAAATAAGGGTCGTTAATAAGTCCTTTCCAGCCCACCGTAGTGCGGGGCTTCTCAAAATAGACGCGCATTACTAGTAGCAAGGTGTCGGCGACTTTCTCACTCAATTCTTTTAAACGCTCAGCGTATTCCTTAGCGGCCTTAACGTCATGAATTGAGCAAGGGCCAATTACAACAAACAGGCGGTGATCCTTACGTTCCAGGATGTCACGAATGGCATTTCGACCAATTTCTATGGATGAAATAGCGCTTTCACTAACAGGTAGTTGAGCCTTTAATTTTTCAGGAGTAATAAGGGGGGTGGAACTCTTTATGTTTAAATCTTCAAGGCGCGTGTTGGTCATTGTGCTTAAAATCCGTAACGGAAAGTTAATTTTGTATTTGAGGTGAATAATAAAGCAGTTGATGTGACAGCTGAAGGGCTTTGTTGTTGTAATTGATGGGAATTATCAAGTTTTAAAGGCAAGGCCTGCAAGAAATGCAAGCCTTGGTGGTTATTTGCTCAGTCGGTCGTTGATTTCTTTGTATTTTAAGACGTCGGGTTCTGGAAACATAATTTCAGAGCCGCTCTTAACGCTTTTTATTAAATGTTCTCTTGCCCATCTTTTCACAGTTATTTCGCTCACATTTAATATCGCGCAAGCTTCCGTAATGTTTAACAATTTGTCGTCCATACTCGCCTCCTAATAAGCATGAATTTAGTATAGACAGTTATTTCTCCTGCTATGCTTAAAATTATATTTGGCAGAAAGCAGTCGCCGTGATTAAGCATATTTTATTCGCCACCGATTTAGGGTTATATGGGCCCTATCTCATGAAACAACTGGCATCTGTGGTGCAAAGCACGGGGGCGACGGTTGATATTTTGCATGCCATCGAGCCCATGGGGCTGTTTGCCGAATCGATAATAGATACTTATATGCCCGACAAAGAACGGGAATACCTGCGCAACAAGGGCCTCACTGAAGTCATTGAGCGAATTCGCTTGCAGGTAATTGACACCCTTAATTCAGAATATGCCGATTCATTAAAGTTAATTAATCTGCGAGAGGTACTGGTAAAGGTGGGCGTGCCTGCTGAGGTAATTGTTGAGCAGGCTAAACTAACTGGTAGCGATTTAATTGTACTGGGCAGTCATGGCCAGCAAGCATACTGTGGCGGGGTGCTGGGGTCTGTCGTGAGCAAAGTACTGCAGACCGCGCCTGTAGCCGTGCACATGATCCCCATGCTTACTCTTAATGATTTGGCTCGCAGCTAATAATTAAAAGAAGACGTATTTAGCGCCTAACCCCATCAATAGACTGGCCAATACCGCTCTTAACACGCTTTCAGGTAGTTTTGTGCCTAATTTACTGCCCAGGTGAATTGCTGGAATGGAGCCTACCAGTAACGCCCCCAGCAATGAAAAATCTACATTGCCCAGTGACAGGTGAATTAGGCCGCCAATCATGGTTAGGGGCACAGCGTGGGCCAAATCCGTCCCTATGATGTTGATAGATTTAAGGTGAGGGTAGAGCACCAACAATATTGCAGTACCGATGGCGCCAGCTCCTACCGATGACAAGGTAACAAAGACCCCCAGTAACACCCCCATAGCCACCGTTAGAGCAGCTTTATTTTTTTGCAGCCAGCTAGTTTGCTTTAAATCAACTTGGCGCTGAGAAAACATTTGTAGCTTCTTTCTAAAAATAAGCATACTGGCGGTGAGTATCAGCATGACACCCAGGCTCGTTGTGATAACCCCTGTGTATTGCTTAAAATCACTGAAGTATGAGTACAGGACAAACCCGGTAACCAAGGCTGCTGGAATGCTGCCTAGGGCCAATAACCAAGTTATTTCCCAGCGAATACTTTTATGCTTGTGATGAGACACAACTCCGCTAGCCTTGGTAATGGAGGCATAAAGCAGGTCGGTACCCACAGCCACGTGGGGCGGAATGCCAAACATGAGAAGCAGGGGTGTCATGAGGGAGCCGCCGCCAATGCCGGTTAAGCCGATTACTACGCCAACTAGCGCCCCTGAAACGATATATAACAGAAAATCCATGAATATAGTCTAAGCTTATAAAATGTGATCTAAGAGATAGATGGTAAATCTAACGATTTCCTTCTATTCTTGAAAAGAATATTTACTTCTAT
>Ga0209290_1000632_pt1 | contig 22978 bp, 22 predicted proteins | sample EN1Hudsemesocosm_2_FD_184632 | JGI IMG/M metagenome (GOLD analysis project Ga0209290, IMG submission 184632) | Methane-oxidizing microbial communities from mesocosms in the Hudson Canyon - EN10B Hudson Canyon (SPAdes) (version 2) | ecosystem: Environmental > Aquatic > Marine > Cold seeps... | reverse complement strand
CGAACTCTCGATACCTTGCGGTATACACACTTTCCAGGCGTGCTCCTTCGGCCACTCGGACACTCCACCGTACTAAGGGGCGCTACTCTAAACTAGCCAAGATTGAATTGCAACAGTCAAAAAGTAAGCCTAGAGAAACAAGGAGAAAAATCTTATTTTCTTGATTTTGCTCGATAAATAATACCTGGGCGGCACTGCTCCATTTCATAGTAATCAGACAAACCATTAAGTGATTCTGATGCGCCGAGAAGTAAATAACCACCAGGTTTCAAACAGGCATGCATTTTAATAAGTATCTCTCGCTTTAAGTCCGGCGAAAAATAGATCAACACATTTCGACAGAAAATAATATCGAAATCTGAGCCAACTCGCTGATAGCCATCCATTAAGTTCAATATTTGAAAATCGATTAATGATTTAAACTCTTTTTTAATCTCCCATTGCCCATCACTTAAGGCGTCAAAATATTGTTTAAGTCTGCTTTCAGACATGCCCCGACCCAAAGCTAACATTTCATATAAACCCGATTTAGCAGCCGTTAGGACAGTTGAAGATATATCAGTCGCGACGACTTTAATACCTGCCTTAAGCTTACCCGGATTACTATCTTGGTATTCTTTTGAGGTAATAGCGATAGAGTATGGCTCTTGGCCAGTTGAACAAGCTGCAGACCATATTTTAAGCGGTGAAAAGCCAAGACCTTCCGACAGCTCGGGAAACAACTTATTCTTTAATATATTAAATGGGTGCGCATCACGAAACCATAAAGTTTCGTTTGTGGTCATCGCGTCAATGACTTCTTCTCTTAACCCTCGACCACTTGCAAGCTTAAGCTTTGAAACTAATTTATTTAAGTCACTGATATCATGCTTAGCCAAAACAGGCTTTAGACGACTATTTACTAAATATGCCTTATTTTCACCCAGCAAAATCCCACACGCATCTTCTAAAAATGCGCGAAAAACTTGATAGCCGTCAGGTTGATCAGTTAGCGACATTCAATTTCTTCTTCTTACGAATACCATTATGCATACACAGAAAACCTATGCTTGCGCACTAATTTTATCAATAATTTCCATCACTTTTTCAGATAACTCGTCAGGGCTGAATTTTGCCATAAAGTCATCTGCCCCTACCTTCTCAACCATAGCCTGGTTAAAAACCCCACTTAGAGACGTGTGCAGCATGATATACAAACTAGTCAGCCGATGATCATCCTTACATAAGGTCGTTAAGGTATAGCCATCCATTTCAGGCATTTCCACATCAGAAATCATTAATGAAAGATGATCACCTATTGAGCTGCCATCGGAAACAAGATCACGCAAGTAATCGTAAGCCTGCTTACCATCATTTTTAGTAATAACCGTTATGCCGATTGTTTGGAGGCAGTTTTGAATTTGCTTTCGAGCGACTACAGAATCATCAACCACCAACACTGTCGGTGGAGACTCGGCATTTCGTTCACTGACCTGCTCAATAAAGTCTTCGTTAATCGTTTCTTTAACAGGTGCCACTTCAGAAAGAATTTTTTCTACATCAATAATTTCTACGAGCTTATTATCAAGCTTTGTGACCGCAGTTAAGTAGTTCTCGCTACCCGCACCCTTTGGTGGCGGATGAATTTCTTCCCAGTTCAAGTTGACAATACGCTCAACTCCACCGACTAAGAAACCCTGTGTTTTACGATTATACTCAGTAATAATCACAAAACTGTTGGGTATAACCTCTTCAGGTATCGCCATTTGCCCCGTTGCCATACCCATATCCATAATAGGTATGGTGCCGCCACGAATATGTGCCACTCCCCGTACGACAGGATGACGCTGAGGCATCATGGTCAACTTAGGACACTGTAAAACCTCTTTCACTTTGAAAACGTTAATACCATATATTTGAGGACCTTGAAGCTTAAATAACAACAATTCCAGTCTATTCTGTCCAACGAGCTGCGTTCGTTGATTAACGCTATCCAGAATACCGGCCATAACTTGTTCCCCTCAATAAGCCAAACGGTATAGATATTGCTCTATTACCCAAAAAGCTTATGCAATTAAATTATCTTTTTACATGCGACAAACACAATTGCCCACGACTAACCCAAATAATAGGCCAAAAAATGAAAATTAGTAGGCAAATATTGACACTACTGTTTCTTTTTCTCCCCGGTTTAAGTTTTTCAGACCAAGTGCCTGAAAATTTACTAAACCAGTTAAGTAAATTCCTTGAGGAGCATAATGATAACTATGCGGAAAAAGGCTTCCGCTCAGAATACTCGATCGGCAACATTGATCCGCGCTTGAATACAAGAAATTGCGACAATCCCATAAGTTTCGAGCTCAATAAGCAACCAGAAAAACAAAATAATATTACGATTCTTGCGAGCTGCCAGGATAAAAAGCCTTGGAAATTTTATGTCAGCGTCAACTTTACTCTTTTTGGCAAGGTTATTGTTGCATCTGGCTCAATCAGACGAGGTGATAAGATCACAGCCTCACAGCTAGAAACGAAAGAAGAAATAATCAATCGCAATAGATATATTAGTTACTCTAAGCCTGACGAAGTCATTGGCATGATAGCAAAACGCTCGATACGCAACGGATCTATCATTCAAGCTAGCCATATTCAGCCGCCAAAACTTGTAAAAAGAGGTGATAATGTGGTCATTGTCGCTACAAATAGTGCGATATCAGTTAGAATGATGGGAACGGCTATGATGGACGGCAGCTTGGGCCAACAAATATCGATTAAAAACAAGCAGTCAGAGCGCGTAGTTAAAGGCCGCGTCACTGAGGCAGGCATTGTGACAATTTCGCTATAAATAATATTATTTTTTTTGTTTTTTTGCTAAAGTTTTCCTACATATTGCCGATAATATCAGCATAGAAACTTTGCTTATGAAATTCATAGGATGATTCGGATATGAATATTGACGTCAATAACATTAACCCTAGCAGGTCTGACGGCCCCAAGAAAGCGGCACCCAACAATGCCATTGAACCTGCAGCAGTTAGCCAAAACACAATTAATACGCAAGTAGCTTCACCTAAAGATAGTGTAAGCCTGAGCTCATCTGCTCAGAATTTAACTAAAATCGAGCTAGAGCTTAAGTCACTACCAGAAGTAAACCAAAGCCGTGTAGATGAAGTAAAAGCAAGAATTGATCGTGGCGAATATCAACCCGACTCTGCAAACTTGGCTCAAAAAATGCTTGAACTGGGGTAGTGATAATTTTACTACTCCGCGAGGTCAAGCATGTCCCAATTTACTGAACAACTAAAAGAGTTATTAAAAAAAGATATTGTTGACCTAGAAGCTCTAAAATCGCTTCTGGATAAAGAGAAGAGAACGCTGACCACCCGCGACACATCAGAAATAAAAAGGCTTTCTGAGTTCAAGTCAGCCACCGTTCAGCAACTTGAATCAAGAGCAAAACTCAAAGCCAAATTAATCGCAGCCTCTGGTTTGGGCATTCGCCCAGGTGAAGTAGAAAAGAAACTCTCCACACTTGATGATTCTGAACTAATGACCTTATGGCGTGATTCGCGCAAAAAACTTAACCTTTGCAAAGACGGCAACCTCGTAAACGGCAATATCATTTCTCGATCAATTCAGAGAACCAACAAATTAATGATGATTGTGAGAGGCCAAAACAAGACCCAAAACCTGTATGGCCAACAAGGCAAAGAGCAAAACTATTCAGGCACTCACAGAATCGGAAAAGCTTAAGCGTCTAGAATTTGCCAACAGTCGTCGCTGGCGCCGCCTTTGTCATCCCCTGTTGTCATCCCCTATTGCCATCCCCGAGATGTTTTAATCGGGGATCCAGTTTTTTCATACTACGCTTTAAAAGAATGGATCCCGGCCGAAGAACACACCGGGATGACCCGGTGCTTGAGCACACTAGAGGAATGTTATACCAGTAGTCACTTGAGCCGGTATCCACAGGTTTTGACACGAGGTAACGGCAAAGGTTGATTCCCGATTAGAACACTGCGGGAATGACAAGGGCAATACAGCGACCACTCTTGGCACATTTACGACCTTAACTTAGTAGTCGACACCCCGGCGAGCTTTAATACCAGCTTTATACGCATGCTTAATGTCTTTAATCTCAGACACAGTATCGGCAATTTCCTGCAACTTAGAACCGCCCCCTCGCCCTGTCACAATAACACTTTGCTCAATTGGCCGACCCGATAAGGCCTCCAATACCCGGTCTTCACCTAAGTACTTATAAGCGATCATATAGGTTAATTCATCCAGCACAACAAGCTGATAACTATCATCCGATAACAAGCGTTCTGCCACTTCCCAGGTTTTCTCTGCCGCTGCAATATCAGATGAACGATCCTGTGTATCCCAAGTAAAACCCGTTCCCATTTGATAAAAGTCTTCTTCGGGCAGTGTTTCTCTCAAAAACATCTCTTCACCCGATAACTGTACACCTTTAATAAACTGAACCACACCGACCTTATGCTTATACCCCATAGCGCGCATAACCATGCCAAAGGCTGAGCTACTCTTACCTTTGCCATTCCCTGTTAAAACAATTAACACACCGCGTTCGATATTTGCTTCAGCAATATGCGCATCAACTTTTGCTTTTTGCTTTTGCATTTTCTTTTTGTGGGATGCATCTTTATCTTGTTCTGTCATTGTTCATTCCTTGCATTTGTATTAGTGAACAGCAATACACTATTGATACATTTTAAGCTTTAAGCCGTATCGAATACATGGTATTACCTAAAGGCACTTCAGATTAACTTGAGCTTGATTTCAACACTAATGGCAAACCCGCGACCACCAGCTTTACTTCATCACATATTTTGGCCATTCGCTGATGCAATAGCCCAGCTTGATCACAATACTGCCGGGTTATATCACCCAAGGGCACTATGCCCATATTCGTCTCATTAGACACAATAAAAACATTAGCAGAGCAAGATTCAAGCGCAACCTCAAAAGCTGAAATTTCTTGCTCTAGAAGCGTAGCGTTTTCATTCATCAGCAGATTGGTCAACCACAGCGTTAAGCAATCTATAATCACTACACCATTTTCGGCCTGCGCCTTTTTTAAAGCTTGCGCTAGGTAAATTGGCTCTTCAATTGTTAGCCAGCTTTCAGGACGCTCTGATATATGCTGATTAATTCTAGCCTGCATCTCACCATCCCACGCGGTTGCAGTCGCAATAACCGTAACAGTCTGAGTAGAAACATGAGTCGAGGCCTGAATGGATTGACCGCGATCAAAACAATTTTTAGCCTGCTGTTCAGCGAAGCGACTCTTTCCGGATTTCACACCACCCAATATTAACGTTTTCATTATTTAATTCATTTTAGTAGAGGTTAACGAACTTCTTTTGCAGGCAGGGATAATAATGCCATGACGGCTTGCATATCAATATTTGATTCAAAAGCATCCGCTAGACGGTCAATTTGCTTCTCGCGGATGCTCGCCAGATCCACGCTCACCTCAGTCTGTAACCCTGCCCAGGATAATAGAGCTGATAAGACGTCTGGCGTATCAAGTAGCCCATGCCAATAAGTGCCCATCACACTCCCATCAAGATTAATTGCACCATCATTGCCATCTTCGGATAGGATCAGCGGACGCTTTAAGTCCTGGCCTTCTGTTACGCCTACATGTATTTCATAACCTTTTACATCACATACATTCGTATCAACGCCAGCGAAACAAATTTTTCCAGTACGATTACGAAGCTGCTTTTCTTCTAGCAATTGAGTTTCGCACTCAAGCAAGCCTAGACCATCTGTTATACCAGGCTCACCCTCTATACCCATCTCATCACTTATTTTCTGACCCAGCATTTGAAACCCACCACAAATCCCAAACACTTTGCCACCAAAGCGTAAGTGTCGATTTATGGCTTTATCCCATTTATGCTCACGAAGAAATTCAAGATCAGACCTAACAGATTTTGAGCCTGGTAATACAATAAGATCGGCACTAGGTATAACCTGGTTCATTTTTATAAATTCAAAATCAATATCAGGATGCAAGCGTAAGGGGTCAAAATCTGTATGGTTACTAATTCGCGGTAAGACTGGCACAATCACTTTAAATTTCTGCCCGCCCTCTTTGTTGATAGCGTCACGAGGAAGCGCATCTTCAGCATCTAAATGTAAGCCTTGTAAGTAAGGCAGCACACCCAATACAGGCTTACCCGTATGGGCTTCCAACCAATCTAGTCCAGGTTGCAATAAGGCAATATCTCCCCGAAAACGATTAATAATAAACCCCTTTACCCGACTTTGCTCAGTTTCACTTAATAAGGCAAGCGTACCCACCAAGTGAGCAAAAACACCTCCTCGATCTATATCAGCAACCAAAATTACAGGGCAATCTACCGCCTCTGCAAAACCCATATTCGCGATATCATTCTGGCGTAAATTAATTTCAGCAGGTGAGCCCGCCCCTTCAACAACTACAACAGAATATTGTTTAGAAAGGCGAGTATGAGACTCAAGTACCGAGCCCATCGCTACCTTTTTATAATCATGATAAACACTGGCCGACATATTGCCACGGGATTTACCATGAATAATCACCTGCGCACCAATGTCAGTTGAAGGCTTTAAAAGTATAGGGTTCATATCGGTCGTCGGCGCAAGATTTGAGGCCTGTGCCTGCAAAGCTTGTGCACGTCCTATTTCTCCGCCATCAGCTGTGACTGCACTGTTAAGCGCCATATTCTGAGGCTTGAAAGGTACAACCGAAACATCACGCCGAAGCAAACAGCGACACAAGGCAGCGACGAGCGTACTTTTACCTGCATCAGAGGTAGTCCCCTGAACCATTAACGTTGTCATACTTTCCTTTTCCAAGCATTTTCCATTTCGTTTTCAAGACCTTAACGTAGTGTGAGTGAGCCAGATTGAGACACACAATAATACAGTGATTTTCTTTCAAGTAGCTAGAAAGAAACTATAATGATTTTTATTACTTGATAACCCACCAGCATGAGATAAAAGCAAAACATGGCAAATATACTAATAGTGGACGATTCAGCATCTATACGCCAAATGATAAAATTTACGCTTGAAATGGCAGGCCATAAAATCACTGAAGCAATAGATGGCGCCCTAGGCTTAGGCCTTGCCACAAAATGCGATTATGATCTAATCATATCTGACGTTAACATGCCCAACATGGGTGGAATTGAAATGACGGCAGCCATTCGCGATCTTGGCACACATAAATCAACACCCATTCTTCTTTTAACAACCGAATCAAGCCTTGATAAAAAAGGCGAAGGAAAAAAAGCAGGTGCAACAGGCTGGTTAATAAAGCCATTTGACCCCGCGCAGCTAACCAAAATAGTCACGAAAGTGCTTCCTTAATCAAGTACGACCTCAATATAGCGCCGGCAGCGGTGAACAGAGTGCTAGAAGAAAAAACTAAGCGATGAGCGCCCTCTTTTTAAGTGAGCTCATTTTTTTTATCTCATACTCACGCTTCGACGCTTCCGATCTAGACGCATGCGCTTCTTGATACACAACGTTTTTAGGCTCGTGCCCTCTAAAAAACTTAGCCCCCTTGTCCGATTCTTTTCGATAAACAGCCAAATGCTCCTGAAAACGACGCGCTACATCAGTCGTGATACCTGTGTATAATTTATTGCACTTTGTTTCTATTATATAAACCCACCAGCCCAGCTCTTTTGACTCATCCAACATCAAAATAAATCCCACTCCAAACAGATTAAAAGCAGCCGTAATTGTAAGGTATTATGACAAATAAAAAATAGCATAATAAAATGCTAAACATCGAAAGAAAGACAAAACATTTAATGAAAAGAAAAAGCACCTTGAGACACATAATGACAAGCCTTATAATGCCTGCACCTCAACCACTGCAGGTTCATCCATGTCAGATACAAGCACTAATGAAACGTCTCAAGTAAATAAGCTTAGCCCACAAGAAAACGCAGATTTCAATCGACTTTTCTGGCATAGCCGTCGCGGCATGTTAGAACTAGACGTATTGCTCGTGCCATTTTTGAAAGAAGCTTACTTAGACCTTCCTGAAGAAGACAAAACGCGCTACCAGAATTTACTGACCTGTGAAGACCCTGATCTCTTCAGCTGGTTTTGCCGTAATGGGCAATCAGAAAACCCTGATCATGCCCGCATGGTAAAAATAATATTAGATCGTATCAAACTCGACTAAATCACATATAGTGTAAAAAATAGCCGAGTAAAACAGCGCCGAGTAACAAAGAGCCGAGTAAGACCCAAATCTAGTATAAGCAGATCTAGTACAAACTATGCCTAGCACAAACCATGTTTAGCCCAAGCAAGTTGAACTTAAAACCCTCTATTGGTTTATCTGTGGTTTTTCTACTGCCAAGCATCTTATTATTATTGCTTATCAGCACGCGAGACTTACCAATATATTTAAGTCTAGCACTATCAATTATAACGGCTACTTGCAGCCTGTTTTATACGCTTCGATTTTCCCTACTCAAGACTAAACATGCTATCACGGCAATTAACACCTTCCCGCAATCGGTCACCTTGCTTGAGCACTCAGGAAAAGAGCTGAAAGTCAGCTTGCAAAATAATTATTTTATTTCTCCATTCTTCTCAATACTTAGCTTCACTTTAGTTGACTCACCGAGCTTAAATAAATGGCAAGACAAATTGCCAAGCTCAGTGAAGCGACTTATTGTTAATAATAAAGCCTCACGTCACGTACTCATTTATAGGTATAATATCGATAATCCAGCTGCTTACCGAAAACTAAGAGTTTTCGTACGCTATGCCAACTTAAATGAAGAGCTATAAAAATGCCAAACCAACTAATCAAACTTCCTCACAGTTTTATATCTATAACCGGCGACGGTGCAGAGAAATTTCTTCAAGGACAAGTTAGTTGTGACTTAAGCAAACTAAATGAGCACAGTATTTCTTTTGGCACCATAAATAACCCGAAAGGCAGAATGTACAGCCTGTTTAAGATCATCCGAACCGAAACAGGTTTCCTGCTATGCCTCGAACCAAGCACGGTAGAGTTCATTTTAACTAACTTAAATAAATACAAAGTGTTTTTTAAGTGTGAGTTAAAAGAAGAACAAGACCTATTCGCCTATGGTATTTTGGGTCAGATAAGCCAAGATGAGCTTACAAATTTCAGTACATTACCTGAATATTCAATGCAGTTATTCAGACGTAATGATAACGAATACATCCACCGCCTTCCCTGCTCATCAAAAATGTATGAACTTTGGACGACAAACCTAGAAATAGCCCTTGAAAATATTGAAACTAACTCTGCAGACAATTGGTTTGCAGCTGAAGCAAATGAAGGTCTGCCACAGCTATACCAAAGCACACAAGAAAAATTCATCTTACAAGATTTAAATCTACAAACCCTGCAAGCTGTTAGCTTTAAAAAAGGCTGCTATACAGGGCAAGAAATTATTGCCCGAATGAAATTTCTAGGCAAACAGAAAAAGAAAATGTACTGCCTTAACTCCTCGAAGAAAGAAATCGCGTCAGCAGGCAATAATATTTATGATGATCAAGGCAAAAAATGTGGCACCATTGTGCGCTCTCACTGGAGTAAAGAAATAGGTTCAGTCTCGCTCGCCATCATTAATATAGCCTTTGTAGAAAAACAGCAAAAAGCATATTTGAATGAAACGACTAGCACGCCTTTTGATATCAGCGAAATTGATTACAATTTCTTACCTGAAACTTCCAATTAATTCGCCCTTCACCGTCATTTACTGAAATAAATTCCCCTGCCTCTGCTATAACTAATGTGTACCTGAAAAAAACCACGTTATATTGAGGCATTCATGTCAGACATCGCACAAAAAATTAAACAAGACATTCTCGAAGCAATTGATAATGACACTATCGTTCTTCCCACTCTTCCTGAAATTGCGCTAGATGTTAAAAAAATTACAGAAGACGAAGATTCCGGACTTTTTGATTTAGTCGACGTCATCAATAAAGACACCGCTTTAACGGCCCGCTTACTTAAGGTCAGTAACAGCCCTCTTTTCAGAGGCGCTAACGAAATAACGAACCTCAACATGGCGGTTAATCGCTTAGGCATGCAGTACACAAGCAATCTGGCAACTGGCCTCGTAATGGAACAAATGTTCCAGGCAACCTCCGAAATGATCGACACGCGCATGCGCGCGACATGGCAAAGAAGCACTGAAGTAGCCGGTATTTGTAACGTACTCGCAAGACAGCACACTCATCTTGCCGCCGGACAAGCAACTCTAGCAGGCCTTGTATATGCTATTGGTGCACTACCTGTGCTTAAATATGTAGAAGATCACGACATTCAAATTAACAGCGTCATGCTCGATAATCTTTTAGATGAATTACAACCGATAGTGGGCGAACGTATTCTAGAAAAATGGGACTTCCCTGCTGAACTCCGCCCCGTACCCAAAGGCTGCGTCAATTTTACGCGTCAAGTTGCAAAAGCTGACTACTCAGATTTAGTCATGGTCGCTATGCTACAAAGTTATATCGGCTCTGAGCATGATTATGCAGGATTAGACTGGACACATATAAGCGCTTTTGAACGTATGGGCATAGACCCAACACTAGACCCTAATGAAGATGAAGACTTAAGCGCAGAAATGGAAGCGGCAATGGCGCTTCTTAACCCCTAAGGCTTTTAGGAAGTCCTCAAAACAGCGTATCTGAAACGGAAGCCCAGTTTATTACGGGTTTTCCAACAGACTCCAAGTAAGCGTTTGCCTTAGAGAAGTGCTGACAACCAAAAAAACCTCTATAGGAAGATAAAGGCGATGGATGCGGCGCTTCTAAAACGCAATGTTTTTGCCTGTCGATTAGCTTGCCCTTTTTCTGAGCATAACTGCCCCATAAAAGAAATACGACACTCTCGCACTGCTCGTTAAGCACTTGAATAATTCTATCCGTGAAAATCTCCCAACCTTTTCCTTGATGTGAACCCGCTTTAGCTTGCTCCACTGTCAGCACCGCATTCAGTAACAATACACCCTGGTCTGCCCAGGAAATTAAATTACCGTGAGATGGCTTAGTCAAACCTATATCGGCATTCAGCTCCTGATAGATATTCCTTAGAGAGGGAGGAACGTCCACGCCACTTTGAACAGAAAAACAAAAGCCATGCGCTTGGTTTTGGCCGTGGTAGGGGTCCTGCCCCAAAATCACGACCTTTACATCATCAAACGAAGTGTGATTCAAGGCATTGAAAATAGAACCTTCAGGCGGATAAACAGTTTTACCCGCCTGTCTTTCAAGCGCCAGAAAAGCACGCAGTTCTTTTAAATATGACAGCTCGAACTGATCACCAATTACTTGCTGCCAAGATTCACTTAAACTGCCCACATCCTGGTTTAGCATACTGCTCGACTATACCTGCGGCTTCATGTGAGGGAACAAAATTACATCACGAATCGACGGTGAGTCAGTAAATAACATGACTAAACGATCAATACCAATACCTTCACCTGCTGTTGGCGGCATACCGTACTCCAATGCTGCGATGTAATCAGCGTCATAGTGCATCGCCTCATCGTCACCCGCATCTTTTTCAGAGACCTGCTTCATGAAACGCGCTTTTTGATCTTCCGCATCGTTTAATTCTGAGAAACCATTCGCAAGCTCACGCCCACCCACAAAAAACTCAAACCGGTCAGTCACAAATGGATTAGCATCATTCTTACGCGCAAGTGGCGAAACTTCCCATGGGTATTCAGTGATAAATGTCGGCTGATCAAGCTCTTCTTCAGCCGTTGCTTCAAAGATTTCACAAATATATTTACCCGCACCCCAAGTCACTTGTTGCGGTGAGTTCGGTACACCGACCTTCTTAGCATACTCTTTTAGCGTTTCAATATTCTCTTCGGCAGCCTCAAATATTGACACGTCAAATTCAGGGTTATATTTCATCACCGCTTCAACCATCGTCATTCGAATAAATGGCTGACTAAAATCGTATAGTGTTTCTTGAGTGATATTTCCGTCACTGTCTTTCACCGTACTCTTAACATCGGTTGTGCCTAGTACTTCTTGAGCAACAGTACGCAGCATATCTTCTGTCAGGTTCATCAAGTCATGGAAGTTTGCATAAGCCTGATAAAATTCGATCATGGTAAACTCAGGGTTATGACGCGTTGATAAACCTTCGTTTCTAAAGTTTCGGTTGATCTCAAAAACACGTTCAAAACCACCGACAACCAAACGTTTAAGATACAGCTCAGGCGCAATACGCAAGAACATATCAATGCCTAGAGCGTTATGATGCGTCTCGAACGGCTTTGCAGTTGCACCACCCGGAATTACCTGAAGCATGGGTGTTTCAACTTCCATAAAATTCTTTTCAGTCAGGAAGCTACGAATACTCGTGACAATTTCTGAGCGCATTCTAAAGGTCTTACGCGTGTCTTCGTTCGCGATTAGATCAATGTAACGTTGACGATATTTGGTTTCCTGATCGGCTAGTCCATGGAATTTATCAGGCAGCGGCCTAAGCGATTTAGTCAGAATTTGAAGATTTTCTATCGACTCTACTTCAACATACAGATCACCTTTACCAGACTTACGCAACTTACCCCTTGCACCGATGATATCGCCGAGATCAAGATATTCCCAAGCGGTAGACACCTTCTGAAGTTTCTTACCTAGGTAACACTGAATACTTCCCGAGGTATCCTGAACACCCAAGAAAGGCCCGCCACGTCGCATGACTCGACCAGCGATACTGATATCTTTATCAAGTTCGACTAATGCTTCTTTATCTAAATGACTAAACTCAGCTTGTAAATCGCCAGCGTGATGCTCGCGTGAAAAGTCATTTGGATGACCATTGGCTTTACAGCCCTCACGCAGTTTTTCCAGTTTGCCTTTGCGCTCGGCAATCAGTTTATTTTGCTCTTCTTGAGCTTCTTGCTGTACTTCATTATTTGCTACGTTGTTTTCTGACATGTTTTATCTTTCCTAAAGGCCTTTCTTTAAACTTGCTTCAATAAACTGATCGAGATCACCATCTAGAACAGCATTGCAATTACTTGTTTCAACATTGGTACGTAAATCTTTTATACGAGAAGCATCCAGTACATAAGAACGTATCTGACTCCCCCAGCCAATATCTGACTTAGTATCTTCCATAGCTTGTGCAGCCTCAGAGCGCTTTAACATCTCTTGTTCGTAGAGTTTTGCTCTGAGTTGTTGCATTGCAGTATCTTTGTTTTGATGCTGAGAACGCTGGTTTTGACACTGAACCACAATACCAGAGGGTACGTGGGTAATACGAATTGCCGAGTCAGTGGTATTAACATGCTGACCACCTGCACCACTTGAACGATAGGTGTCGATTCTTAAATCTGAAGGGTTAATGTCTATATCAACATTGTCGTCGATTTCTGGCGAAACGAACACCGATGCAAAAGATGTATGACGACGGCTGCCTGAATCAAAAGGCGATTTTCTAACTAATCGATGCACGCCGGTTTCTGTACGCAACCAGCCAAAGGCATATTCGCCAGAAAAGTGGATAGTGGCACTTTTAATACCTGCGACATCACCATCAGACACTTCAATTAAGTCAGTTTTGAAGCCTTTCTTTTCACCCCAACGCAAGAACATACGCAAGATCATACTTGCCCAATCTTGAGCTTCTGTTCCACCTGAGCCGGACTGAACGTCTAAATAGGCGTTATTAGGGTCCATTTCGCCTGAGAACATTCGACGAAATTCAAGCGTTTCTAACTTGGCACTTAAACCGTCTAACTCTTGCTGTACGTCATCAACGGTATCTTGGTCCTGCTCTTCAACAGCCATATCTAATAGCTCTTGGGCATCAAGCAAACCAGCCTCTAAAGTCTCGATGGTATTAACAACCAGTTCCAGACTTGAACGCTCTTGACCCAGTGCCTGTGCATTATCGGGGTTATTCCAGACTTCCGGGTCTTCTAACTCTCTTTCAACCTCAACCAAACGCTCTTTTTTGACATCAAAGTCAAAGATACCCCCTAAGGGTAAGCGCGCGGCCACTCATATCTTTAATCTGTAGAACTATAGGGTTTACTTCTAGCATGCTTTTAATAACCTAAATAATCAGCGGGTATGTCGCCATTTCAAATTCAAACAATCAGATTGATCTTAATCAATAGAGCCTGGAAAAAGATCAATAATTGAATGCTTGCATCAATCAGGGCTGCATTCTAACGCTTTGCTAAAAGCGCTCCAACCAATTTTTCATCTCATCTGCAGTTTCTGTCCAATTTGGCTCTAATAAGATCTCATGAAGCGCATCTTGCACCAGCGTTCTCTGCCTGTCTTTCATGCTTAAAGCTGAGAAAAAGTTATCACTCACCCAAGGCTCAACTAGCTCATCCCCTTCGCCATGCCAGATACCAAGCGGTGTTTGTATTTTACCGGCATCAAGTTTTACCCGCTCTATCGTCTGCATATATTCATTAAACCAACGCGCAGTGACTTTACCGTGAGTAAGTGGGTCTGCAATGTAATCTTCAACCACTTGTTTGTCAGAACAAACAACATAAGGGTCAATTTCATTGGTAATGCTCAAACGCGGTAATATTGCACTCATATTCCGGCCTAAGAACTGCTTGAATTTGGGTACCGGGATAGAGACATCGGCTGCAGGTCCACTTAATGCAACGGCGGCAAATGAATCGGGATAGTCTAGGGCATGTAATATACCAATCATGCCGCCCATGGAGTGACCAATTAGATATTGTCGATCTAACTTTACCGTGGAGCGTAACTGTTCCAGATCTCTGGCGTAATCAGTCCAACGACGAACATGGCCTCGTTTACCTTCCGACTTACCATGCCCTCTATGATCCAGTGCATGTACCTCGTAACCTTGCTCTGCAAACCAGTGCGCTAGTTTATTATATCGACCTACATGTTCATTCCAACCATGCGAAAGTACAATTGCAGCCTTGGCTTTATTAGGTATCCAGTGATAAAAATTCAATAAAAGTCCATCTTCCGCTGGAACCTGTTGCTCAAATACTTTCACTATCTACCCCTCAACACTTTCATTTATAATTAGTACGCATACCTGACCTATACCTAAATAGTAAAGCTAAAGCCATATTTTAATTTAGTATCGTTTTTTGATGCGCGTTAGTTTAACCTATCACTCGTCTATTTTCTGTCATTTTTACAAAGTATGTTTGATTCCGAACATCTTTGCGCTGTCACTTTAGAAAGATGACATATCAAGCCAACTAACAAGTCAATAAAAGAGGCCTTCATGAAATACGATAATATTCTTCAAACTATCGGCAACACCCCACACGTTAAAATTAACAAGTTATTTAGAGATGATATTGAAGTCTGGATGAAAGTAGAACGATTTAACCCAGGCGGCAGTATTAAAGACAGAATTGGCTTAGCAATGATAGAGGCCGCTGAAAAGTCTGGTGAAATCAATAAAGACACCATTATTATCGAACCCACTTCAGGTAATACAGGTATTGCGCTTGCTCAAGCTGCTGCAGTTAAAGGTTACAAACTCATTCTCACTATGCCTGAGTCTATGTCTATCGAGCGTAGAAAATATATGAAGGCACTCGGTGCTGAGCTGGTACTCACGCCGAAAGAGAAAGGCATGGGTGGCGCAATTGAGAAAGCCGCTGAGCTGATAGAAGAAAATGAAAACAGTTGGATACCTCAGCAATTTAATAACCCTGAAAATGTTAACATTCACAAGACTACCACTGCCCAGGAAATAATTACTGACTTCCCAGAAGGTCTTGATTATTTAATCACCGGTGTGGGAACAGGCGGGCACATCACAGGTTGTGCAGAAGAACTCGTAAAAGTATTCCCGGAAATGCAAACCTTTGCTGTTGAACCAAGTAAGTCACCAGTTATCAGTGGCGGTGCTAAGGGGCTCCACAGATTACAAGGTATTGGCGCGGGCTTTATTCCAGAAAACTTGCATACTGACGTTTTAACTGGTGCCATTCAGGTTACCGAAGAAGATTCTTTTGAAATGACCCGCCAAGTCGCTAAACAGGAAGGTATTTTTGTAGGCATATCATCTGGTGCTAGTTTAGCCGCGGTCAAACAGAAAGAAGCCGAACTACCCGCTGGCAGCCGTGTTTTAATCTTTAGCTATGACACAGGTGAGCGTTACTTATCAATTGAAGATTTGTTTTAAGGGCCATTCGTATTAAGTAACATTTCTTTTAAGTACCACTTGTTTTAAATATATTAAGTTAGCATGCACCTGAGATCTGCAGGTGCATGACTCTTCTCCGCTCTAACCTTCTTCATGCACTAGCCCTCTAAAAAACACCTTCCCTCCCCCCTTTTTGTACACAGATACTGTGGATAACTTACTGAGTAAGTTATTGATATAGCTCTGTAAGGCATATGTACCATAGGATTCAAACACATGTTTAATTTTCGTACATGCGCTTAAATGTATTAAAGCTATTGAGCTTGTTATAGCAATACCTTCTCGATACAAGTAGAATCGCGCATCAAAATGACAACCCAAAAAGCTGTGAGTTATATCTAAATGAGCAATAGAATTGAATTATTAGCCCCTGGTGGCGACGTTGATGCCATAAAAGCTGCGATTGTCGCGGGCGCCAACGCAGTCTATTGCGGTTTGGATACCTTCAACGCCCGTAACCGAGCAACCAACCTTTCATTTGATGACCTGACAGGTATATTAAGACTCGCCCATGAATACGACTGCGAAGTGTTTCTAACCATCAATGTCGTTATTCTGGAACAGGAACTAAAGGCATTATTCAAACGTTTGAATGAGCTAGTGAACACTCGAATTGATGGCATCATTGTTCAAGACCTAGGGGTTTTCAATCTTGTTAAGAAATATTTCCCAAGCCTCGATATACACGCATCCACTCAGTTAACCACGCATAATGAGGGGCAAATAATGTTCCTCAGTAAAATTGGTGCCTCTAGAGTCAACTTATCTCGAGAACTTAATCTGGGTGAAATAAAAACCTTAACGTCATTATCTCATGATCAGGGTATGCTGACTGAAGTATTTGTTCACGGATCCTTATGCATTGCATTTTCAGGCCAATGTTATTCGAGCTCCGTTAGTGTTGGGAATTCTGGAAACCGAGGCCGCTGTAGCCAAGCCTGTAGAGACGAGTATGAAACAACGGCAACCGGCAATAATTTCCCGCTGAATTTAAAAGATAATTCAGCCTATTTCGATTTACCTGAACTAGTCGATGCAGGTGTTGATTCATTAAAGATTGAAGGCCGTATCAAAGGCGCACATTACGTGTACACCGTCGTGGATAGCTGGCGAAAACAAATAAACCGTTTTGTTGAAACCGGAAAATTACTGGCCGATGACTCAAACCTTTATAAGGTTTTTAACCGTGACTTTACAAATTCATTTTTAAAGGGTGATCTGACTAAATCGATGTTTATCGATAACCCGCGTGACAATAGCGTGAACCACGCAATCGATAAGAGTAATGCAATTTCAGTCGTTCAGATTCAAGATGTAAAAGCGGATCTTTATACCGATAGAAATGATTTGGGTGCAGAGTTAGAAAGTAAAATTAAATACTTAAGTATCGACAAACATTTATTGTCTTTTGACTTCTCAGGCAAAGTGGATGAGCTCTTACGTGTAAGGGTAACGAAGCAAGCCGTACGATCTCAAGCGCCTTTTTCAGGTGATAACACCTTGAAAAACGAAGTTTTTATTGTCGAATCAGACTCAATATTAAGGCACTCTGAAAAGTCAACAATTGATCAAGCAGCACTCGAAAAACGCTTCAAAAGCTTTAATGATACCAATCATACGATAGCGCATTTTGAGTTTGAATCACTTGAGCCCGGGATAAGCATCCCCTTCAAAGAACTCACCACCATTAAGAATAAAATTGCTTACCTACTCAATGATTCTATTGAAGTCATTTCTCCTGTAGAAGTACCTGCCTTAGTCAAACCCCCCAAAATTGAGGACAAGCCAAAGCTATCTATACTCATCGCTGATCTGAAAGACCTACACCTTTGCGAGCTTACTAATGCAGACGTTTACTTCAAGCTACCCGAAAGCTTTAAGAAAGGTGATGATAAATACATAAATATCTTCTTGAACAACCCTAGGCTGATCCCTTGGTTCCCGGCGGTATTGATTGGCAAAGATTACATCGAAGCCGTCAGAGTGCTTGAACATGTACGTCCCAAACACATCGTCAGCAATAATACCGGCATTGCTTATAAAGCCTTTGAAATGAATATCGACTGGATTGCAGGGCCGTTTTTGAACACGACAAATTCGTACGCACTATTAACCATGAAAGAAGAGCTCAATTGTTCAGGTGCTTTTATCTCCAATGAGATAAACCGTATGCAGATAAAGAGCATCGCCCGCCCTGAGAATTTCAAGCTCTTATACAGTGTTTACCACCCTATTTTGATGATGACCAGTAGACAGTGTTTTTTCCAACAGACCGTGGGCTGCAAGAAACCTAGCATCGAAGATGGCTGCATGCTTAAGTGCGAAAAAGCGACCACCATCACCAATGTAAAAGGAGTTTCTTTCGCCGTTGATAAACAAAAAGGCGGCTATCCAAGCATTTATAATGACGAGCAATTTTTAAACATTGATATCATCAATGACTTATCTGATATGTTTGATGAGTTTTTTATCGACCTAACCAACATTGGTGCTGGCTCAAAAGTCGAACAGGACAAAGCGCAATTAATTGAGCACTTTGAAGGTATTCTTAAGGGTACTGATACTTCAGAAGCACAGCTTAAGAATATGGTTGAGGTATCGACTAACGCTCAATATCGACAAGGTCTATAAAGCTTAAGTAGCACTAAAACGCTATATAAGGATAAAGCGCTGCATGAAAAAATCACTGACTATACGCCTCATACTCGTAGCATGTATAGCATCAGTGATTTGGCCATCCGCACGGGCAAACCAGGCATTCAGCAGCAAGCTAAACATCATCACTTACAACGTATGGTTTGATAAGGAAACGGCAGATACCCGCTTCCCTAAAATTGCAAAACAACTTAATACGCTCAACCCTGATGTTATTTTACTGCAAGAAGTCACGCCAAAATTTATTAAGCACTACCTTGCATCCCCCTTGAGCCAGTCTCACCTATTATTTTCAAGTCCCAATGCTAAGCGCACTTACGGTTTAGCTTATCTGACGAAGAAACGCCTTACCTACTCAAAAGTTGTACCTTTAAAATCTCAATACAGGCGAACGGTGTACTTTGTATTGCTTGAGCTTACGAAGAACCAAGCTCTGGTATTAGCTAATGTTCACTTAGAAAGTGGCCAACAAGAAGAAAAAACACGCGGCCAGCAAATAAAGGCTATTCACCATACCCACCTTCCTAATTTTATAAATGAGGTCAATAATAAGCTCCCCGAACTTAAGATAGTGGGTACGCTATGGGCCGGTGACTTTAATATCGATGGCGCAGAGAGCCATGCTACACTGAACCAGAACTGGCAAGATGCCGCCAAAAAACATCAGCAAGAAGAGCTGATGACTTATGACGTGAATGCAAACCCCCTCGCAAAAAAAACAGCAGGCTGGTTTGAAGGCTCATCCAGGCTTGACCGTATTTATTTAAACCAAGACTCACTGCTACTTATCGACCGATATAGCGTTCTAGACGATTTAAATAAAGAGCTTAACGATCTAGATAAAGGCGCACATGCGCTATCTGATCACTACCCGATTATGCTTGATCTTATGATCCCTGAGAAAAAGCGATCAAGTACAAACCAGAATCTATAGTACATTGAATTTATTGAGCTTTTATACGTACTCGATGCTCACTTAGTGAAGATCAAGGAATTTCAGAGACTTCCAAATATCAGATGGTTGTAAACCATTGTTCAGCATGTTAAAAATGAATGAGACAACAAAGACATGCCTTTCAATAATTCTTATACATCGATGTAAAACAATGAATCAAGCTCTATCTATTAATGATGCTATCCAAAAATCTTCAGCTTTATTTAATCAGGGAAAATTGCAGGAGTCTGAAACTATATGTCGATCGATTCTCGCGGCAAGCCCTAATAATGCAGATGCAAACCATATATTGGGCCTTATTGCTATCAGGTGTAACAATCATACTGATGCTATAAAATTCATAAAAAATGCGATCAACGCTAATACAAACAACGCACAATTCTACGATAGTATTGGCAATGCTTATGCCTTAAGCAAGAATACCGAAGAGGCTATAAAAAGCTTTAAAAAAGCCTTATCTCTCAATAACACAGTCGCCAAAACTCATTATAATTTAGCGAATATTTATCTTCATAAGAATGATTTAGCTGAAGCAAAAGAATACTTAAAAACTGCAATCAAACTTAACCCGGAACACATTCAGGCAATATACAATCTTTCGCTTATATATTCTCAGGAGGGAGAATACGAAAAAGCAGAAACGCTTCTGCTAAAACTTAATAACTCATCTCCTACGGATATCCGGATACTTTACAATCTTGCAAATAATTATGCTAAAGCGGGTAAACATCAAAAAGCATTAGAAACCTACCACAAGGCAATAAGCATTAAGCCCGATTTTTTTGAGGCTTACTTTAGTATTGGAAACCTATATCGATTATTAAATGACAGTGACAACGCCATAAAGAACTACCAACAGTCCTTGCGACTAAAGCCGGATCTTGTAGAGGCTAAAAATAATATGGCGATTGTCTATATGGAAAATAAAGACTATAACAACGCTATTTTTCATTTCGCTGAAGCCGCCAAAATTAACCCCCAGTACACCTTCACTTTTTTGAATTTTGCTAATTTATATAAAAAGATCGGCGACACAAATCAGGCGGAAGCCTTATATAAAAAAGCCATAAAACTCGACCCTAATTTCACCGAAGCTTATTATAATTTGGCTAGTTTATATTCCGATACCGCCCAAATCGATATGGCGATCACTCACTTTGAAAAAGCTATTTCACTTAACCCTCGACATGCTCCCGCTTACAAAGACCTAGGCATGGTCTATAAACAAATGGGTAAGTTCGATTTAGCGACCAAGATGTTTAAAAGCGCCATTTCTTTTGACCCCACTTTTGCCGAAGCATACAGAGAACTAAGCAGTGTAAAAAAACTCAGTAAAGATGATGCAGAGCTTTCAGCGATGCAGGAAATGCTAGCGCAAGCGAAATTAACTGACGTAGAAAGGATGCACCTATCTTTTGGCCTGGCCAGAGCGTATGAAGGTTTAAATGAATATGACAATGCTTTCAAACATCTATCCCAAGCAAACCTCTCCAGAAGAAAGCTCTTTCCTTATAACAAAGAAGCGATACAAACTAGCTTCAACAAAATAAAGGCGCTATTTTCTTCAGAATTCATCGAAAAACACAAAGCACTTGGACCTCCTGATAAAACCCCCATTTTTATTCTGGGCATGCCAAGATCAGGGTCTAGCCTGATTGAACAAATACTCGCGACGCATTCAAAAGTATATGGCGCGGGCGAACTTAACTATATTGAACAGTCTCTAAACTCAATATCCTCTGCTTCGACAGACCTGAAATACCCTGACATCTTAGACAATATAGATAAGAATTCGCTAATTCAGCTTGCAGAGTCCTACATAAAGCGCGTGCGAGAACATGCTCCCGATGCTGAGCACATTATTGATAAGATGCCTCAGAATTTTGTTTATATCGGTTTAATAAAAATAATTATGCCTAAGGCTAAAATCATTCATTCCACCCGAGACGCAATGGATACCTGCTTATCAATTTACAAGCATGGGTTTTACGAAGGGCATGCTTACGCTGATAATCTGAAAGATTTGGGCGAGTATTATAGGCTCTACCAAGATCTGATGAATCACTGGGACAAAGTATTTCCAGAGAGTATTCACGAAGTTAATTATGAAAACCTAGTGGCGAATCAGGAAGAAGAAAGCAGGCGCCTGCTTAATTTTTGCGACCTGCCATGGGAAGAAGAATGTTTATCATTCTATAAAACCAAACGAAGAGTACATACTGCCAGTTCAACTCAGGTCAAAAAGGCTATTTATAAAGACTCCGTTAAGTTATGGAAGAAGTTTGAGCAGCACTTACAACCACTAAAGCAAGCTTTGAATTATCATGATAATTAAGCGCTTCATTCATGATACAGACCCTGGTTTTCTTTAATAGAACGCTATCAGATTTCTACAATACTGGGGCTTACCACTGGCTTCTAGGTTTAGACCTCACTGCAGGCCCAATTCTTGATTCCCATGGCGGTCAGTATTTCGTTTGGACTTGCTTATGCGACCGTTTTGATTCTATTTGTGATACCCGTATTGATATCATTAATTGAAGAAAGAAAAGAAAAACCTGTTAATAAAAAACAACTAAAGCTAGCGCTAAAAGAGCAAGTACTAAACCAACCTGTACGGTAGCGCTAGTCTGCAGGGCTTAGAAAAAAAGTGATTATGGTCTTTTATTCTTAGGTATGAGAACAAGCCAATATTGGGTTTGTTCTTTAAGTCACACAACAAAAAACTTTATTGTTCGTTTTGTGTACTAAACTACAGATACGTATAACTAAGTTTTTGAGCGGCCAACTTATAGTCTTTGGGTTAAGCAATCTTTACAAGGAAGAAATAAAACTCAAAAAACCTATACTGTAGTGCTATATGGTGAGTTCAGTTTCATGATGAAAGGAATATTTTTTTTTGTCACTGCTCTAATCTTTTCTTCTGCTGTTTTCGCAGAGTCAGACACCTACGCTCAACATACTCAAAACCAAACATTAGAACAAAAGTATTCTTCGCTAACACCCATCACTCTTCAACTTCGCTGGCTACACCAATTTCAGTTCGCAGGGTATTACGCCGCTAAAGAGAAAGGGTTTTACCGAGAAATGGGCTTTGATGTAACCATTGTGGCTGGAGCGCCCGGACGTAACCCACAAAGCGAAGTAATAGAAGGCCGGGCCAATTA
>Ga0209290_1000629_pt1 | contig 23102 bp, 25 predicted proteins | sample EN1Hudsemesocosm_2_FD_184632 | JGI IMG/M metagenome (GOLD analysis project Ga0209290, IMG submission 184632) | Methane-oxidizing microbial communities from mesocosms in the Hudson Canyon - EN10B Hudson Canyon (SPAdes) (version 2) | ecosystem: Environmental > Aquatic > Marine > Cold seeps... | reverse complement strand
CTCCGCAGGTCATACTGCCGGCATTGGTATCTATTTAGACAAGCTATTAGACCTTTCGGACATGTTCCTTAATGTCGGTCTATTTGTTTGGATTGGCATGATGCTGAAGCAGACTAGACTTGCTGCCTATGTTCTAGCCCTATTCAAACCCTGGAAGCTTCCACCAGAAATGCTGTCAGTATTAGTCGTTATCGTTGCCGCTATACCAACAGCTTATACCGGTGCATCAGGGATATTCGTTATCGCGGCAGGTGCGGTTATCTATCACGAGCTAAGAGCGGCAGGTGCTCGCAGGAATCTAGCTTTAGCATCAACCGCAATGTCTGGCAGTATGGGCGTTGTTTTACGACCGTGTTTACTTGTGGTCGTCATCGCATTCATGAACAGAGAAGTTACAACAGACCAGTTATTTGGTTGGGGTATCTGGGTATTTGTTCTCACAGCAGTACTTTTCATGATTGTTGCCATGACGTTTAATCGTCAAAACAAAATAAACCTCGCTCCTGTTTCAGAAGCGCTACCGCAGACTATTTACGCCATTCGCCCTCTGATTCCTTACATCATATGTATGGTTGGTGTCGTAATGTTTTACCGCTTCGCCGTCAATGTTCGACTTGATGAGTTCTCTGCAGCACGCATCCTGCCCGTGATGATGCTAGCGATTCTTATCTTTGAACACATCACCAAGAAAGAGTCTGTTAGTGACGACGGTCTATCAACTAACCCACATACAGGGATTGAGACTTGCATACGGACCGCGACAAACCAAACGACCGCTGAAATCGGCGCCCTATTGCTACTCATCGGCTGCAGCATCTGTTTCGGCGGAATGATCGAACGTAGCGGGATTATTGAGCAGTTCCCAAGTGAGTTTGCCAGTGTCTGGACTGCAATGGCGCTAATGGTTGTAGTACTGGTTATCATGGGCATGATTATGGAAGCATTTGGTGCCGTCATACTGGTAAGCCAAACCATTGCGATGGTGGCTTACCAAGCAGGCATTGACCCTATCCACTTTTGGATGGTTACGCTGGTCGCCTTTGAACTAGGCTACTTAAGCCCACCAGTTGCCTTGAATCACTTGCTAACCAGGCAGGTCGTTGGCGAAGAGGAAGTACTGAAAGCGGAAGCCGAGTGTGCTGACGGCACATTCTATCAGCGCCATGAGAAAATACTGATGCCTATCATCACAATGGGCTCAGCGCTTTTAATCGTGGCCTTTGGACCTCTAATCGTTGCCTACTAAACGTAAGTCATAAGAATACAAGCCCGCCAATGTGCGGGCTTTTTTTCGCCTCGACATTAACCGTCAGCTGCAATTCGAATGGAACCAAGGAAACGTTAATCGCCCAAAATGGGACGATAGCGCTATTGTTATGACATAAAAAAACCCGATACGGAAAACCGTATCGGGTTTTTTCTTTTATGGCTTCAAATACTTAACTAGCTTTGGGGCCCGCTTTAACAATTGCGTCAGAGACATCAAACTTTTTAAAGTTCTCAACAAACTGAGAAATCAGATCTGCAGCCTTCTCGTCATAAGCTTCTTTGTTATCCCAAGTATCACGAGGATTCAAAAGGTTAGCGTCGACACCAGCAACGCTGGTTGGCACATCAAGATTAAGCGTCGGTAGATGCTCAGTTTCTGCATCGGCTAAGGCGCCGCTTTGAATAGCACTAATAATGGCACGGGTAGTAGGGATGCTAAATCGTTGACCAACTCCGTACGATCCGCCAGTCCAGCCCGTATTCACCAGATAAACTTTGCTACCGAACTCTTCCATACGCTTCATTAGTAGCTCAGCATACTCACCCGCTGGGCGAGGGAAGAACGGCGCACCGAAACACGTAGAAAAAGTCGACTTAAGTTTTGAGTCAGAGCCCATCTCAGTGGAACCAACCAACGCCGTATACCCACTTAAAAAGTGGTACGCCGCACCTTCCTTACTCAGCAAAGAAACGGGCGGCAATACACCTGTCATATCGCAGGTCAAAAATACGATCGCATTGGGCTCACCAGCTCGGTTTTCCAATACACGCTTTTCGACATGTTCTAAAGGGTAAGCACAACGGCCGTTCTCAGTTAGCGTGGTATCGTTGTAATCTGGTACGCGCAGCTCGTCATCAATCGTAACGTTCTCAACGATTGCGCCAAAACGAATCGCATCCCAAATAATCGGCTCATTCTTCTTTGACAAGTCGATCGTCTTGGCATAACAACCGCCCTCTAAATTGAAGACAGTTCCTTTACCCCAACCATGCTCATCATCACCGATCAAATAACGATCAGGGTCAGCAGACAAGGTTGTTTTACCCGTACCTGATAAGCCGAAAAACAATGTTGTTTCGCCATCATCACCAACATTAGCAGAACAATGCATTGGCAAAACGTCTTTCTCAGGCAACAAGAAGTTTTGGACGGAGAACATCGCTTTCTTCATTTCGCCCGCGTAACGCATGCCCGCCAATAAAACCCGACGCTTGGCAAAGTTAATCATGACCGTGCCATCGCTGTTTGTGCCATCACGCTCAGGCTCACAAACATAGCTTGCTACATTGAGAATTTCCCAAGCCTGTTTATCAGCTGGGTTATATTGCTCCGGTCGAATAAACAAATTTCGACCAAACAAATTTTGCCACGCTGTTTCAGTCGTGACTTTAGCTGCCAGATAGTTGTCTGGATCGGCCCCGACGTGCAGATGAGACACGTAGCTGTCTTTTTCTGCTAGATAAGACTCTACACGCTCCCACAAAGCATCGAACTTGGCTGCATCAAACGGGCGGTTTACGGCGCCCCAGCTGATTGCATCCGATGTGCTTGGCTCATCAACGATAAACCGGTCCATAGGAGAGCGCCCAGTTCTTTTGCCTGTCGTAACGACAAAAGAACCATTGGCAGCCAACCTGCCTTCTTTGCGCTCAAGTGCATGTTCAACCAAAATTGCTGAACTTAGATCAACATAAGTGTTACTCACTTCGACCTCACTTGAATTAGAGTTTGACCAGTGCTGGCCTCGAAAAATTTGGGGCGCCATTATGCCAAATAGCTGTATAAAAAACGACTTCTTTTAAGGAGCACTGCCTGTGATAGAGAATTTCTCAGTAATAGCGCACAGTTAATGGGTCATTCCCGCACTAAACAAGGTATTAATTGCGGTCCGATCAAACTCATATTGCTCACCACAAAACTGACAATCTATCGAAATAACGGGTTCGTCCTCAAGAATCTCAAGAGCCTCCTGCTGACCCAAGGCCTTCACTGAAGCCAAAGACCGCTCTTCTGAGCACGAACACTGAAACTGAACCGACTCTTTCTCAAATAGCAACACTTGCTCTTCATGAAACAAGCGCGTGATTAAAGTCTGATTATCTTCGCAAGAAAACTCTTCTGGCGTTAAGGTTTTAGCCAACTGGAGAATACGATTCCATGCGTCCTGATCTTCAATATTTCGATATTCTGGCAGTTTCTGGAGCATTAGCCCGTGTGCTCCCTGCTCAGTCACTTGAAACAAGAAGTAAGTATCTAGTTGCTCCGAAAGCTCAAAGTAGTGCTCTAAACATTCGCTAATTTGCGCACGTTCCAAGGGCACAATGCCTTGATAGCGCTTGCCCTTGTCAGGGTCGATCGTAATAGCAAGCTGGGCCGAGCCAATCAAATCCAACAAGTTGCTACTCGTTAGAGCGGCACTTTCATCATAATTAGCCAAGCATCTAAATGTCTTGTCATGGCGTGCTTCGGACATCAATAGGCTAACTGAGCCTTGCCCTCGAGCGTGAATCGATAACAAACCTTCAAATTTTAAAGTCCCCGTCAGAAGAACCGACGCTAGGGCCGTTTCGCCAACCAAACGATTAATCTCTGGCGGATAGTTCTTATTCCTAACCGACGAAAAAAAACTATCATTCAGACGAACCCATTCGCCTCGAATCTGTAATGTTTCAAACATAAACTTCTGAAATGAATCTTTATCCGTCATAGTCACTCTAACTTCAATTATCAGTATTTTTTTCACGAAAGCGATGGATCAACCGCCTGTCGCGCTTATTGGGTCGGCGCAGCGGAACCGGCTGGCCCGCATTCAGATCTTTTCTGGCTGCCAATGCTTGCTCACGCTTTACGATGCTTTCTGGCGTTTCTTCATAAAGCATTTGGGCGAGACTAGCCGCCTGTCGCCGGTCGTACAATTTTTTTACCAGAACTTCTTTCTCTAGCCAGCCCTGACGTATCTCCAAGATTACATCAAGCTCTACAATTCGGCCCGGTTTACAGCGCTGGCCATTATAGTGAACCTTGCCACCGTCAATCGCCTCTTTCGCCAACGAGCGAGTTTTAAAAAAACGCGCTGCCCAAAGCCACTTATCAAGACGAACTTTAAGTGCATCAGTCATACGGTAACACGTCATTAAAGTCTGACATCAACGGAAACTCGCTATCTAGGCGTGCAGATTTTTGGCTATCAGGACACGCTATCGACACCAAATGCTTAATTCCGGCAGCCTGCGCAGACTTCAGTACCGATTCATTATCATCAATAAATAAAGTGCTTCGATGGGAGAAAGGTTTGTGCCGATGAAAGTCAGCCCAAAATGAAACATCTTCTTTTGGCTTTCGATAGTCATGAGAGCAAACGACATCATGAATTAGACTTTCCAAATCAGTGTGTTTGAACTTAATGTCGATACTACCTTGGTGTGCGTTGGTAACTAAAACTGCACGATAACCGCGGCTATTTAGTGCAATCAAAAACTCTTTTGCATTCGGCCGATAAGCAATGCGGCTGGCGACTTCGTACTTAAGTGACATTAAGTCGATATCAAGCTCGTCAGCCCAAAAATCAAGACAATACCAATTGAGCGAACCGTGGTAACGCGTGAACATATCATTCAAACGCTTGTTCGCTTGAACGTCATCAAGACCTTTTATTTCTGCAAAACGTTGTGGCAAATGTGTCAACCAAAAATAGTTGTCATAGTGAAGGTCCAACAGAGTTCCATCCATATCCAAAAAGACAGTATCAATATTTTTCCAGTCAATCATAAATCACCCTATAATGCGTTGCGCTCACTTAACGCCGCTGCGGTTGGGCGCTATTCTAACGATTCGTCTGATCGGAGACTAGCGTATTAAACGTTCGCCAATCCAGATTCACATTAATTCAAAAGAAAGAGAACAATTCATGCCGGACTTGAAATCATTGATCCCCCCTTTAAAACAAATCGTTATCGACGCCGGCAACGCAATTCTTGAGGTTTATAACTCACCGTCACCGATTGAAGTAGATAACAAAGCGGACGACTCTCCCGTCACAAAAGCAGATGTCGCTGCCCATATCATTATTGAAAAAGGCTTAACCTCACTAAATTGTGGTTATCCAATACTCTCTGAAGAAGGCGGGCTACCGGAGTATGCCGAAAGAAAATCATGGGAGCGCTATTGGCTCGTGGACCCTTTAGATGGAACCAAAGAGTTCATCAATAAGAATGGCGAATTTACAGTTAACATTGCGTTGATAGACAACGAACAAGCTATTCTTGGTTTTGTTTACGTTCCCGTCACTGGCGTACTTTATTATGGCGCACAGGGTCATGGCAGCTGGAAAGAAGATAACGGAAAAATCACTAAGCTTGCTGTAAAGAATCTCTCTTTCGATCGAAGTATTCGTATTGTTGGAAGCCGCCGCCATGGAGCCGAAGCACTAGAAACGCTGCTTGAAACCATTACACCGAAGTTTCAAGGCGCAGAACTCGTCAGCATGGGAAGCTCTTTAAAGATATGTGCACTCGCAGAAGGAACTGCGGATTGGTACCCTCGTCTCGCACTCACAAGCGAATGGGATACGGCCGCCGCACATGCCGTTCTAAGTTATGCAGGCGGAATAATCTTAAACCCAGCATTGGAACCCTTGCGTTACAACACCAAGGACTCACTGCTAAATCCTTATTTTCATGCGGTAGGTGATAGCAGTTTCTGCTGGTCAGATATGATAAAGCCCGATCAAAACTGATCAGGCTTTATTAACGATGTGTTTAGCAAACAGTGGGTCGAGCGACTACTTGTCTTCTTGCTCTACTGTTTGAGTGACTTTTCGGCCATTGGCTGTGCAGCCTAAACAACGAACAAACGTTGTTTCAAATGGACCTTCAACCAATACGTCCCATGCTTCACCAACGTTACCGCCCAAAGCAGAAAACGGAGACGAGATAATGAACAGACCCGCTCCGATAATGGTTGTCGCAAGCATGACAGGTCTTACAAACAACGCATCTCCGGTCATCGCAATCGCCGAAGGTGTCTCTTCAATCGTACTAGACCAGCCAGTTGACGGCACTAAGATGCACGCACACAACGCCACCATCTGAATAAACTTTGAAACCTCAAAGTGCATACATTTTCTCCCAATTTGCACCAAATAAATCATATTCTAGCTATAAGTTTAGCTAGTTTATGAATTAACTATAGCCTCTAAATCCTTACTGTCTAATCAAAAACGTCGACCGTCCCTTATTTTTGGCACGTCACACAATACACGGTAGAACGCTGGTTCTGGCGAACCTCTTTCAAAGGTTTTGAGCAACGTTTACAAGGCAGTCCCTTTCGCCCATAAACATACAACTGTTGCTTAAAATATCCGGGCTCTCCATTGCTATTAACAAAGTCTCGTAGCGTCGTGCCTCCTTGTTCAATCGCTCGCTCTAAAACACTTTTAACGTTGCTCACTAGGCTTTCCATACGCTTCATCGAAATATTGCCTGCCGCGCGCTTCGGCGAAATTCCAGACAAAAACAATGCTTCGTTGGCGTAGATATTACCCACCCCAACGACAATAGAGCCATCCATCAGAAACTGTTTTATGGCCGTTTTTCGGCCGACTGCTTTCTCGTACAAATAACCGGCGCTAAACTCTTCCTCTAACGGCTCAGGCCCTAGGCCTCGAATTAAAGGGTGCGAGGCCCAGTCATCGCTCCATAAGACTGACCCGAAACGCCGGGGGTCATTGAACCGAAGTTGCTTCCCATTCGACAATGAGAACACGAGGTGGTCATGTTTTTTGAGAGGCTGAGACGGTTCACTTAAACGCAAACTTCCTGACATCCCAAGGTGAATCAACATCGCTCCATGAGCAAGATCCACCACCAAATATTTTGCACGGCGCGACACACCCAAAACGAGTTCGCCTTCTAAACGATAAATTTCATCAGAAACAGGCCAGCGTAAACGCCCGCAATGAACCTTCACAGATTCGATGATATGCTGGCATAAGTATGGTTCAACACCACGGCAGGTCGTCTCAACTTCGGGTAATTCAGGCACAGTAAGTTCTCTTTCACTAATCGTTCATTGCGGCAGGCAACAAATTGTCCACAGATCAAAAACAGCAGACCCAATATCTCGGCATAGATGCTGGCGGCACGTTCACTGACTTTGTATTAGTCAGTGCTAAAGAGCGCAAAATACATAAAGTTCTTTCAACACCAGAAAATCCAGCACTTGCGATCCTCCAAGGTATCCAAGAGCTGGGGCTTAACAAAAAGCTATCAAAGGGGCAGCTATACATTGTTCACGGCAGCACCGTCGCAACCAATGCAGCACTAGAGCGCAAAGGTGCTCGCACTGTATATGTTACGAATAAAGGTTTCAAAGACATATTAACGATTGGCCGACAAGCCCGGCATGACTTATACAATTTATGCCCGAAGCCTGTCGAAGCGCCAGTTCCACCCGACTTATGCTTAGAGGTCAATACTCGCCGAGATGCGGCAGGCTCCCTAATTTCACCACTAACAGAACAAGACATTTATCAGTTAATCGAAAAAATCGACGCATTATCACCCGAAGCCGTTGCCATTAACCTTTTGTTCTCGTTCATTGAACCAAATGAAGAAGTTAAACTCGAGGAGGCCCTACGGGAAAAATACTTCACGTCACGATCATCATTTGTACTACCCAAATACAAAGAATACGAAAGAGGCATTGCAACATGGCTAAATGCCAGCCTTGGCCCGAAAGTAAACCAGTATATGAATACGCTAATAGAACAACTAGAAGGGTGCCCCATTTCGGTTATGCAGTCGAGCGGCGGAACAATGGATATTTCGCAGGCCGCACATCGTGCAGTGAATCTTCTCCTTTCAGGTCCCGCAGGCGGCCTATCTGCTATAAGAAACATATCCAAGCAATGCGGAATTGATAAAATAATCAGTTTTGATATGGGGGGAACATCAACCGATGTTGCCTTACTTGATGGCGACTTTTCTCTCACAGATGAGGGCACCATCAACCATTGGCCCATCGCTATTCCTATGTTGGACATCGTGACCATTGGCGCGGGTGGCGGCTCTATCGCATGGCAAGATCAGGGAGGCATGCTGCATGTAGGACCTCAATCTGCCGGTTCATTCCCTGGGCCTGCTTGTTATAACAAAGGCGGCAAAGATGTCACGGTCACCGACGCAAACCTCATACTCGGCCGCTTACTACCCAACGCTTTTCTGAATGGCACAATGCCCCTCAGTGCTGACAAAAGCCAAGAGGCTCTAAGCAATTTAGGGCGAAAGCTAAACATGCCCCCGACTACTGCGGCTAAAGGCGTTATTTCAGTTGCTGAACACGAAATGATTCAAGCCCTCAACGCGATTTCAATAAAAAAAGGCCACAACCCGTCCGAGTTCGTACTTTGTTGTTTTGGTGGCGCCGGAGGGCTGCACGTCTGCTCTCTAGCAGAAAATCTTGGCATCCGACAAGCAATTGTCCCGATCAATAGTGGTGTGCTTTCTGCAGCAGGGATGCTGGCAGCACCCAAGCAAAGAAGGTTAACCCAGACACATATTCGATGTTGGACAGATGTACGCCAAAATGAATTGGAAAGTATTTTCTCTGCGCTAGAACAGCAAGGGCTATCTTCGTTACGAAAAGAAGCTCCAGCCGACGCCGAGGTTTCAGTTCTGCGCAGCGTAGACCTTCGATATCAGGGGCAAAGCTATTCGCTGAACGTTCCCTATGACGAGCGTTCAGCTGCGCATTTCATTGCCCTCCACATCGAGCAATATGGTCACCAACTAAATCGCACTGTAGAGCTGGTCAATCTATGTGTTGACCTTACTATACCGACCAACGTAAGCCTGCCAATGCAGCAATTCCCGCAGTCTCAGCCCCTGCCATACCAATATATAGCGATGGCCGATGATGATAGTTCAACGCCTGTCTATGAACGAGGCTCACTGAACACTCAACATAAACTGACTGGCCCGCTGCTAATAACAGAACACGTGTCCACCACTTGGGTGAAAAGTGGGTGGCATTGCTACCTAGATGTTTTTGGAAATCTACTGTTAATCAGGGACTGATTTGCTATGATTCCTTCCATTAGATGAAAATTGCACAGCGAACCGCTGAAATTTTCTTCAGTTTTTAATGTTGGAGTAGTTATGTTGGGTTTTGATTGGTGGGTCAATGGAGTTCTTGACCTGAGCGTTTGGCAAAAAGTTGTGGCAACGCTAATAATGACGCAGGTGACCATTGTCAGCGTCACTCTTTATTTACATCGGCACTCAGCGCACAACTCGCTCGATTTACATCCAGTCCTTAAGCATTTTTTCAGACTTTGGCTATGGATGGGCACTGGCACAAATACGAAAGAGTGGACGGCCATTCACCGTAAACATCACGCAAAATGTGAAACTAAAGACGACCCGCACAGCCCAGTTGTCAAAGGGTTAAAGAAAGTATTCTGGCAAGGCGCCGAATTGTATCGCGACGAGGCACTAAACACAGAAACCCTAGAACGCTTTGGTCAACGAACACCTGATGACTGGGTCGAACGCAATGTATATGGACGCCATAAGCTTAAAGGCATTGCATTAATGTTTGTTCTCGACGTGCTGTTTTTCGGCGTTGCAGGCATTACAGTTTGGGCTGTTCAAATGATATGGATTCCTTTCTTTGCTGCTGGCGTTATTAATGGTTTGGGCCATGCTTGGGGCTATCGCAACTTTGAATGTAAAGACGCAGCAACAAACATTGTACCTTGGGGAATTTTAATCGGCGGGGAAGAGCTGCATAACAATCACCATACGTACCCTAATTCAGCCAAGCTGTCGGTTAAACCATGGGAATTCGATATAGGCTGGTTCTGGATTCAACTGTTTAGCTTTTTTGGTCTCGCAAAAGCGAGAAATATTGCACCGGTCGCAATTACCAACGACACCAAAAATGAACTAGATACGGACGCAATTAAAGCAATTATTCATAATCGCTTTCATGTCTTATCCGAATACCACAAAAAAGTCATGGTCCCCGTAATCAATGAACAAAAAGCAAAAATGCAACGCAACGAACGTGCAGCATACCGCAAGGCTAAGCTACTTCTAACGCGAGAACCAAAGCTAGTGAAAGAAAAAGAAGTCGCTAGAATTGACCTCATGCTTGAACAGAATCAAATGATTAAAGTCATTTATGAAAAGTCTCAAGAACTACAAGAAATTTGGAAACGTAACCCCGGAAGCAGGATTCCCGAGAAGCTAGGCGAATTGATGGAATGGTGTCGCCAAGCCGAGCAAAGTGGTATCACTGCCCTCGAAGAGTTTGCCGCTCAATTAAAATGTTATTCGCTAGTGCAGACTTCATATAGTCGATAAGAAACCTGCCCCGCTTCTTTTTGTTTCAACAGTTGCCAGCCCACTGGAATAATAGGTGCTGGCAATTCTTTCTCTTGCTCAATATATACCAATGCATTTTCTGCCAAGCTGCCGCTAGAAATTAAGGCATCTATCGCTGGCTGCAATAAATTTTTCCTGAATGGCGGATCAAGTAAAACTACATCAAAAACCGACGTTTCAGTATGTTGCCAAACCAGCGCATCTATTTGAACCACACTAGCTGACGCCTGCAGTAACTCTCGATTCTCATTCAAGGCACTTACGGCGCTTTTACTAAGTTCTAAAAATACACAGTGCCCAGCGCCTCGCGACAGCGCTTCAAAGCCTAGAGACCCGCTACCCGCAAACATATCGAGTACTTGCGCGCCAGGTAAGTAAGGAGATAGCCAGTTAAAAACGGTTTCGCGAACCCTGTCGGTGCTGGGGCGAAGGCCGTCAACGCTAGGAAAGGCCAAACGGCGACTGCCCCATTCACCTCCAATAATACGAAAAGAACCCTGACGATTATTTTCAGGTTTATGGTGTTTTTTCGTTCGAGCTCGCATTAGAATTTCCCACTGATTCGGACTACGTTTCGGATAATACTCTTTGATTCAAGCCGGAATGTAGAGCTTGGAACAAAAAACATCAACAATGAGTCAAAGACTTCTCTCAAATCAGGTAAAGTACGAGACACTCTTTCTCCTTTAAAACCAAATTTTTATGTCATTACCTATTCTTATCTCACTAATCATACTTGCCAGCATTGCTCTCATTTTTATTGCTGACCTGGTTCGCTCAAGCAAGCAACGGCCGAAAACTAAACAAATAGAGCAAAAGCCCCATGATTCGTCTCGAGCGCAACAGCGCGCATTGGCTGACAAGCCTGCCGGAGTCGCCCAGGAGCTTACACCAGAACCTGCACCAGAACCTGCACCAGAACCTGCACCAGAACCTGCACCAGAACCTGCACCAGAACCTAATTTTTTTGGCCGCATTAAGTCAGGCCTATCAAGAACGCGCAAACAGTTTTCCACTGGATTCGGTGATTTGTTCCTCGGCAAAAAAGAAATTAACGATGAGCTATTTGAAGAAATCGAAACCGTTCTTTTAACCGCAGATATCGGCATCGATGCGACCACTAAAGTAGTTAAAGCGATCACCGAGAAATCTAGCCGTAACGAACTGAAAGATACCGATGCAGTATACGACGCACTGAAACAAGAGCTCGGTGGCATGCTAGAAACTAATCAAACACCGCTAACCATTGATACCAGCAAGTCACCCTATGTTATTTTAGTCGTTGGCGTAAACGGCGTGGGGAAAACGACTACCATTGGCAAAATGGCCAAACGGTTTCAAGGAATGGGCCACTCCGTTATGCTCGCGGCTGGCGATACCTTTCGGGCCGCAGCCGTCGAGCAATTACAAGTCTGGGGAGAGCGTAATGACGTACCAGTAGTTGCTCAGCATACCGGCGCTGACAGCGCCTCGGTAATCTTTGATGCCGTCGAATCGGCCAAATCAAAAGGTATCGACATATTAATCGCGGATACTGCGGGTCGTTTGCAGAACAAAGACAACTTAATGAATGAGCTCAGCAAAGTTGTGCGTGTCATGCAAAAAATAGATGACACGGCACCGCATGAAGTCATGTTAGTGCTTGACGCTGGAACCGGTCAAAACGCTCTTAACCAAGCTCAGGTTTTTCAAGAAGCGGTTGGCGTTACTGGAATCAGCTTAACCAAACTAGACGGCACCGCCAAAGGTGGGATCATTTTTGCGATCGGAAATGCACTGCAATTACCCATCCGCTTTATTGGTGTTGGTGAACAAATCGATGACCTCAGGCCTTTCGAAGCCAAAGAATTTGTTAGCGCTCTATTTGATGAAGCCTAGGCCCTAGACGAAGACCCACTATGATTCAGTTTACCAATGTCGACAAACGTTACGAAGATGGCTACGAAGCGCTTAGCAACGTATCACTGAACATGAATCGAGGTGAAATGGCGTTTTTAACAGGTCATTCCGGTGCAGGAAAAAGCACGCTGCTAAAGCTGATCATGTTAATGGAGCGTGTGAGTAAGGGCCGTTTAGTCGTCGGCGGCCAAGATCTAAACACCATTAGAAAACGCCAAATTCCCTATTTTAGGCGCCATATTGGAGTCGTCTTCCAGAACCACCGTCTACTATTCGATCGTACAGTGTTTGACAACGTCGCGCTTCCGTTGGAAGTTGCAGGAAGTAACCCGCGAGAAACGGGCAAACGCGTGCGAGCAGCACTAGACAAAGTCGGTTTGTTATCGAAAGAGAAGCTAAACCCATTTCAACTGTCTGGTGGAGAACAACAACGAATAGGCATTGCCCGTGCAGTAGTAAATAAGCCTCCAGTGCTACTCGCTGACGAACCAACAGGAAACCTTGACCCAGCACTATCCGAAGAAATTATGAAACTGTTTGCTGCATTCAACCAAGTCGGTGTTACCGTTCTGATCGCCAGCCATGACTTAGAGCTCATTTCGCAAATGGACCATCGCGTCATAGAGATCAATAAGGGTCGAATACTACACAGTAGTGGTAAACACTAAAATGGCAGATAAAAAAAAGAAACAGAAGGATTTGAAAAAGCCCAAATCATCAAGTGGCGCAGCGAAAGTGTCGGGTAAGAATAGCTCGTTACAAAGCTATATTAATAACCATTTAAAAGTCTCAAAACTTAGTTTTAAAGAACAAACGGACCGTCCATTTTCAACACTACTTACATGCTCAGTGATTGGTATAGCGTTAGTTCTACCAACACTTCTCCTCATTTTGTTAACCAATGTCAGTGCTGCGAATATTGATTGGGAAGGCTCAGCCAAAATCACCTTATTTCTTGACCAAAACACTACCGCTCTTGAAGCAGGAACACTCTCGCAATCTATCGCAAAGCATAATAGCGTGGCTAATACTGCTTTTATTGATAAAGACCGAGCACTAGAGGAATTTCGGTCTCAATTTGAGCTAGGCGATGTTGTCCAATTTTTAGATAGAAACCCGCTTCCCCATGCCATCATCGTTACCCCCGCCGATACGCTCGAAGAAGTCCGCCAAATTGAACTGCTCATGGAAGAACTTGAAACATTGGAACTTGTCGAGTCCGGGCTACTCGACGCACTTTGGGTACAGCGCTTGCAATCAATCACATCGTTTCTTGAAAAAGCCGTACTACTCATCGCCCTTATGTTAGCAATAGCCGTGCTGTTGATACTTGGTAACACCATTCGTTTAGCGATAGAAAATCGAAAAGAAGAAATCGCAGTGCTTAAACTTGTTGGCGGCACGACGCCGTTTGTCTGCCGACCCTTTCTTTATATGGGCGTGCTCTATGGACTAGGCGGCAGCGTCATTGCAACGGTTCTGACAGCGATAATTATTGCGATTCTCAATACGCCTATCGAAGAGCTGGCAAGGTCATACCAAAGCACTTTTGAGTTGTCAGGACTAGACTTCGAATCTACACTTCTCTTAATCTTATTCGGTACAGGCTTAGGATGGCTCGGCGCTTGGTTAGCCGTACGCCGGCACTTAGATGAAATTGAGCCTACCTAGCAAAAGCTAACTTTGCATATAAAATAGCGACGTACTCGACTTAAGCCCTAAACCTTACAAAATTTATGGAACTATTCTAACGGTTGCTGGTCTTAGTAGAGCAATGTTAGAATTCGTGACCAATTTATCTGGAGATTGTTAATATGGGTACAAGCCTACAGCCCGTTGATATGCTTACACCGGGTGCAAACCTGGAGTCGTATATTCAGGCCGTGAACGGTATCCCTATCCTTTCCGTCGAAGAAGAACGAAAGCTAGCCGAACGCCTTCATGACGAAAACGATCTAGAAGCGGCACGACACATGGTCATGTCTCACCTTCGTTTTGTCATCCATATCGCTAAAAGCTACTCTGGCTATGGCCTCGCGCAAGCTGACCTGATTCAAGAAGGAAATGTAGGGCTAATGAAAGCAGTCAAACGTTTCAACCCTGAATTTGGCGTTCGAGTCGTATCTTTTGCAGTCCATTGGATTAAAGCAGAAATTCATGAGTTTATTTTGCGTAACTGGCGAATCGTTAAAATTGCCACAACAAAAGCTCAGCGAAAAATGTTTTTCAACCTGAGAAGTTCAAAGAAACGTTTGGCTTGGTTTACACATGCCGAAGTGAATTCTGTCGCGGAAAACTTAGGGGTAGAACCAAAGGTTGTTCGTGAAATGGAAGGACGTCTTAGCGCGCATGATACCGCATTTGACGCCAGTTCGGACGATGACGACGATACAGCTTATCAAGCGCCGGCGAATTACTTAGAAGATCATAGCCAAGATCCGGCAAAACGCCTAGAAAAGTTGGATTGGACTCAGGACTCTAATACTCGCCTGCGTGACGCGTTAAAGACGCTAGATGAGCGAAGCTTAGATATCTTGTCAAAACGCTGGTTGAGCGAAAGCAAATCTACACTGCATGATTTGGCAGGAGAATATGGTGTATCCGCAGAACGAATACGTCAGCTCGAAAAGAACGCCATGAAAAAAGTGAAAGTTTTAATGGAACCATAGTTAAAACTAGCAATTTCAAAACCGCCTCTTTGGCGGTTTTTTTATGATTAAAACTTAGGCTTTTTGTGAGGTGTTTCTTGAAAATTTCTTTTTTGGGCGTCGGTTTAATGGGCGCACCAATGGTACAGCGCTTAATCGACCATGGTTTTGAACTTACACTATGGAATCGTACCGTATCTAAAGCGGTAGCCTATTCTGAACATGCCTGCATTGCTAACTCACCAGAAGACGCAATCAAAGATGCCGACATAGTCATTACGATGCTCGAAAGTGGCCCTATCATTGACAAATTACTCTATCAAAGCGATGCGTACCTCTCGCTTAAAACCAGCTGCTTAGTCATAGACATGAGCTCAATTACGCCCGAAATCGCAAGATCGCACGCGGAACAAGTTAGCAGCGTAAACGCGAACTATTTAGACGCTCCAGTTTCTGGCGGTACCGTTGGCGCAGCTCAAGGAACGCTTTCTATTATGGTGGGTGGTCAACGCAAGAAATACGAACAGGCTCAGCCTATTTTCGCAGCACTTGGTAAATCAACTTACATTGGCCCCAGCGGAAGCGGTCAACTATGTAAGCTCGCCAACCAAGCTATCGTAGGTATCACCATCGGAGCAGTATCAGAGGCATTATTGCTCGCTTCGGCCGGTGGTGCTGACACCGCAGCAGTAATAGAAGCGCTAAGCGGCGGCTTCGCGTCTAGTAGGGTATTGGAGCTACATGGCAAGCGTATGCTCGAAAGGGACTTCGAACCTGGTGCCACAAGTCGTGTACAACTTAAAGATATGCGTAGTATCTTAGACGAGGCACGCTCGGAAAACCTGACACTACCTCTTTCCCAACGAACGTATGAAAGCTACTTATCACATATAGCAAATGGCCGAGAAAACCTCGATCACAGCAGTCTTTTGCTAGAACTTGAATACCTAAATCAGCGCCGTCTAACGCACTAAGAGACTCATCAGAATAATACAATGCCTAAGTTTGCCGCCAACCTCACCATGCTATTTCAGGAAGTGCCATTTCTAGAACGTTTCTCCAAAGCAAAGTCCGCCGGTTTTAGCTATGTTGAATATCTGTTTCCTTACGCTTGGGAGCCTAATGTTCTCGCCGAACAACTCACACAAAATAGTCTGACCCAAGTTCTGTTTAACCTACCAGCCGGAAATTGGGCTGCAGGCGAGCGCGGCATTGCCTGTCTGCCTGAGCGAACAGAGGAGTTTAAACGCGGCGTTTCTCTGGCCGCCGAATATGCTTTCGCTTTAAACGTCAAACAAGTTAACTGCCTAGCTGGAATTCGGCCCAAAACACTTAAACATGAAATAGCACTCGATACCCTCATGGGCAACCTCCAATATGCAGCAGACTATCTAGCGAAAGACGGCACCCACTTAGTAATCGAACCGATCAATAGCCGAATAGACATGCCCGGTTTTTTTCTTGACCAACTATCATTAGCCGCCCAAATAATTGATGAGCTTAACCACCCGAATATCTCATTACAGTTTGACATCTACCACACGCATATAATGAACGGTAATGTTGAAAAACAGTTCCTACAGCATTTAGATAAAATTGCGCATATTCAGTTTGCCGACTTCCCTGGTCGACATGAGCCTGGCACCGGCGAGATCGACTTTTCAACAGTCTTTGAAGCAATTCAAAAATCAAACTACTCTGGCTACATCAGCGCAGAATACATCCCTTCACAAACCAGCAAAACGTCGCTGGATTGGTTACAAACATTTAACTAGTTGGAATTTTGGCGCTCATGTTAAAAATCAGTGTTGGCAAGCAGAATCCATTGCAGCCTCGCAGTAAAGGTCTATTGATATGAGTTGGTGGGGAAAAGTCATTGGTGGCGCATTCGGTTTCGCGCTAGGCGGGCCAATTGGCGCACTGCTCGGCGCAAGTATCGGGCATACTTTCGATAAAGGCCTTAGCGGCATAAATGCGGACGCCAGCCTTGGTTTTGGCTCTGCAGCAGACCAAGAACGGATACAAGCGGCATTTTTCACTGCTACTTTCTCGATAATGGGCCGCATCGCGAAAGCTGACGGGCAAGTATCCAAACATGAAATTGAAGTCGCCGAGCAAACCATGGCGCGAATGCAGCTTGATGATGAACAAATTCGAACCGCCAGAGCGCTTTTTTCGGAAGGAAAATCTGAGCAGTTCGACTACCAATCTATCGCCCAGCAACTTCGCAAAGAATGCGGACGCCGCAAGAATCTCTTACAAATGTTCATGGAAATTCAGCTGTCGACTGCATTAGCTGACCAGGACCTTCACCAGGAAGAGCAGCGCATCCTCCTTGATATCGCCAATATTTTGGGCTTTCAGCGTGCCCAATTTGAAAAGCTACTCGCCATGGCTGCAGCCCAGCAACGTTTTGGTTACTCCCAACGTTCACCGAAGGCGAGACTTGAAGAGGCCTATGATGTACTCGGTCTCCAACAGAATTGTAGTGATACAGAGCTAAAAAGAGCCTATCGAAAACTGATAAGCCAGCACCATCCTGATAAACTCGTGTCCAAAGGACTTCCTGAAGAAATGATGAAGATAGCGACCGAAAAGACACGGGAAGTAAAAGACGCTTATGAACTTATTAAGCACCACAGAAAAAATAGTTAGTTGAGGTTACCCAATGCGCGTACTAGTAATAGAAGATGATAAAGATGTGGCTGCGTATTTAGTCAATGGTTTAAAAGAAAGTGATAATGTTGTTGATCATGCTGCCGACGGAAAAGACGGCTTACTATTGGCTGCTAGTGAAAACTACGATGTTATGATCATAGATCGCATGCTGCCCAGCATGGATGGCCTTTCAATTATTAAAACGATTCGGGCAACCGACAATGACACCCCCGTTTTAATACTCAGTGCGTTAGGCGATGTTGACGACCGCGTTGAAGGTCTTCGCGGTGGCGGGGACGACTACCTTACAAAACCCTTCTCTTTCACAGAGTTGCTAGCGCGCTTAGAGGCCTTGCTTCGACGAGGTCCTAGCTCAGGCTCCGAGCAAGTCACCCATTTAAGTGTTGCTGACCTCGAGATGGACTTACTCGCCCGAACAGTAAAACGCGGTGCCGAGAAAATTGACCTACAACCTCGCGAGTTTCGTTTGCTCGAATATCTCATGAAGCATGCCGGTCAAGTGGTTACGCGCACCATGTTGCTCGAACAAGTTTGGGATTATCACTTTGATCCTCAAACCAACGTTATAGACGTACACATCAGCCGTTTGCGTTCAAAAATAGACAAAGACTTCCCTAAGCAACTACTTCAAACCGTCCGCGGTGCCGGATATATCCTGAGTGAAGATCCTTAAGCTTCTACGTACTTCAACCTTTCAGCTAGCGATCATGTACATGGTACTGTTCGCTTCGTCCGTTTTTATACTGATGGGTTTCATTTATTGGGCAACTGCCGGATATATGTCGAATCAAACGGACGAGACCGTCGAAGCCGAAATTATTGGTTTAGCTGAGCAATATCAAAGGCAAGGCTTGAATGGTCTTATTAGTGTGATTAGGGAGCGCGTGGCGCGTGACCCAAATGGCAAAGCGATCTATCTATTCACAGCGCGAGACTTTATTAAGTTAGCGGGGAATATCGACAAATGGCCAGAAGGCGGCGACGTCCAGGAAGGCTGGTTAAACTTTAATCTATCACCCGAACTGGGGTGGCATAAAGAACAAATACATCCCGCTAGAGCCCGAGTTTTCATCGTCCCAGGGGGCTTGCGATTGCTCGTCGGCCGTGATGTCAGCGAGTTTATGGCAGTAAAACAGTTAGTCGAGCGCGCTATCAATTTTGGTATGGCGATTACCTTCGCACTGGCTATGATCGGCGGCATCATGATGAGCCGCAGCACCGCTCGGCGTGTTGAACTAATTAACAGCGCTAGTCAGCGAATAATGACTGGGAACTTATCTCTTAGGATCCCTGATCGAGGGACGAATGACGAGTTCGACCAACTAGCTCGTAACCTTAATGAAATGCTAGACCGTATCGTCACGCTAATGGAAGGCATCAAACATGTTTCTGACAACATCGCGCATGACCTTAGAACACCACTGACCCGCCTTAGAAATCAACTCGAAAGCACCATGATGAAGGTAGAGCGGCAATCAGATAGAGAGCAGGTTGCAGAAGCAGTTGCAGAAGCAGATCAGCTCCTTGCGACATTCAATGCGCTGTTACGTATTGCTCGTCTTGAAATGGGAGGCAGAGTTGCAAACTTCACCTCATTCAATCTTTCGGAGCTAGTCTCGGATGCTGCCGAGTTATATGAAGCGGTGGCTGAAGATAAAAACCAAAAATTCGAACTTAGTATTGAAGAAAATCTGACGATAACCGGAGACAAAGACCTACTTTTTCAAACGCTGACCAATCTTGTCGACAACGCCATTAAGTATACGCCAGAGGGGGGTGCTGTTTCTTTGCAACTACGCAAGACCAAAGAACATGCCTTAATCGAAGTTAACGATTCCGGAATAGGCATACCCGAAGACGAATTAGATAAGGTATTTGGCCGCTTTTATCGAGTCGCAAAAAGTCGTTCACTACCCGGAAATGGACTAGGTTTGAGCCTTGTAAATGCGGTCATCGAAATGCATCAAGGAAAAATCACCTTGACGAATAATCTTCCGGGCCTACGTGTTGAGATAAAATTGCCTCAGCACGTAAGCATCCCCGAAAAAGAACTTAAGACTGCTTGATACCCTTAACAGAAGCTACCGCATAGCTCACAGGGTAAGTGGCAACCTCATATCCGCTCTTAACATATTGTTGAAAGAGGTTTGCGATGCCTTCAATTTTCGCAACTTTTGATTCTACCCGCGCAGTTAAGCTATCAACTTCGCCCTCGAATCGTTTTTGTCCAAACATCGCTATAGCGATTAAATTGTGGCGATTCACCTGATTATCGACGCCTAGCGCATCAAGCTGGTAGCCTACATTATCTACTTGGCTAAGAAATTTATCGGCAACAGCCATTAATTTTTGTTCGATATTCATATAGGGCTCCTCTTAGGAAAAAAACTGGCGAGTAATGTACGGCGATTATTTAGGTGGCGCAACCTAGCGATAAATAACCTTACGTCACCGTTTTCTCGTAGCTAATGTCAATAATACTCCAGTAAGTTTCACCTGATGGGGATCGCACGAGCGCTTCATCGTCCACCTCTTTCTTAAGTAAGGCTCGAGCCATGGGCGAGTCGATAGAGATGTAGTCCGTACGGCCATATATTTCGTCTACACCCACAATTCTAAACTGTTTGCGGTCCCCTGACTCATTTTCTATTAACACCATCGCGCCAAAGTAGATCTTGCCCTCTTGCTCAGGCGAATACTCAACAACGCGTAAGTTTTCAATCCGCTGACTTAAAAAACGAACACGGCGATCAATCTCTCTTAATAGTTTCTTGTTGTATTGATAGTCAGCGTTTTCACTGCGGTCACCTAATGCTGCCGCCCAATTAACTTTCTTAGTGACTGCTGGACGCTTTTCGCGCCACAAAAAATCCAACTCTGTTTTTAAGTCATCATAGCCAGTTTTTGTAATAAGATTGGTTTTCAAAAAGCTCGCTCTCTATGTATCCAAATCGTAGGGTCTTTGCGCATTCAAGATAAATCATAAGGACTCAAGCACAGTTTGGCTACGCTAAGATTCATGTTTAATTTCAGCTATGGTATCAAGGAAACATAATTTTCTAGGATTACAAAATGAAGAGAAAAATTCTCGCAATGTCCATCGTCCTGCTAAACGCAAATGTGTATGCAGATGAAGACCTAGATTGGGAGCTCGACTTTTCAATTGAACAGAAAAGCACAAAGGAGGACTTCCCTCTGCGGGAAATTAGCCAAGCAGAGCTGTCGAACGCAGCCATTCCGGGCGCGTTAAAAGTAGTGCAAACCGGTCAGCCATCTAGAGACGCTCGACCCGCTCACGCGCAAGAAGCAGAAAAAAATGACAAACGAAAAGTTGAAGAACTAGAAACAAGCGAGAATGAAGACCTCACAAAAGAGGCATCAACAATTTTTATAATACCCGATATTCCGCCTATCGAGTTTCAACAACAAACCTATAAAGCTCCCGATGGGCGAGACTACGGCCGCCTTGAAACAAACACCGTAGAACGCCCTTAGTAGTTTAAGAGAGTAATAAAGTTGTTAACTCTCGCAGCTATCCTGAAAAATAAAGGCAGCGGTAAAGTGGGCGCTCAGATATCCCTACTTGATCAGGATTAAACGGCCAATCTTAGCAATAGTTCAATGCTTGAAATCAACTTAAAGCACTACTAACATCCATAGTCCATAAACTGATTCACCATGCATATGTTAACCCTCCTTATTGAGTTTTTGCGCAAAACCCCTTGTTATCCTTTTCACAATACTGATTTGCTTTTCACCTGCCTTCTTCCAACCCTTTTCGATATGCGTCTTTATCTGCCTTTTCAGCATGATGATGGGAATCATTTCCCTTGTGCAAAAAAACATGCATGAGCCGGCGGGCTAAAATATAAAATAGGGCAGAAACTCAAACACATACTATCTTTGTTCAATGAGTAAAAAGTAGCTTGCAGCTCCTATCAAACCCATTGCTGCAACGCCTTGGCTCGAACCCCAAAATAATTTATGAGTGCTCATTTTGACCTCTCCCCCAAATTTAAAACCATGAACTCGATGAGATTTCCAATTATCCTAGCAATATGGAGATCTCAATATGAAGAAGCGATATTCAGAAGAACAAATCATCAAGGCCATCAAGCAGCATGAGGCCGGAGCTAAAGTTGAGGATATCTGTCGAGAGATGGGTATATCTTCAGGCACGTTTTATAACTGGCGTTCGAAATACGCTGGGCTTGAAGTGAACGAAGCAAAGCGGTTACGAGAACTTGAATCAGAGAATGCGAAGCTCAAGCGCTTGCTAGCCGATAAGCTACTTGAAGTTGAAGCGATGAAGGAAGTTGTTTCAAAAAAGTGGTGAAGTCAGTCCAGCGTAAAGCGGTCGTCACATTCTTAATTGACCGCTTCGGCTTTTCAGAGCGTCGAGCGTGTGCGCTCGCTCGAGTCAGTAGGACTGGCTTTCGATACCAAGCAAAAGGGTATGGCGATGAGCAACTGCGTGCACGCTTAAAAGAGCTGGCGTCAAAGTATTCAAGGTATGGATACCTTATGTTGCATGCTTTTCTTAAACAAGAAGGGCTTGTGGTTAACCGTAAGCGCACGTATCGCGTCTACACAGAAGAGCGCCTTCAGGTCCGCACGAAGAAACGCAAGAAGCTAACTAGGCCACGAATAGTGAGTAGCCCTGTTACAGCACCGAACCAAAGCTGGTCGATGGACTTTGTCTCTGATCAGTTAGCGAGCCATCGACGCTTTCGCATTTTAAATGTCGTTGATGATTACTCACGAGAAATTGTTGGTCAACTGACTGAGTACTCTATATCTGGAGCTCGTGTCGCTCGATTCTTGGATGACCTTGTTGAGTTGAGAGGTAAGCCAGATGGAATTACCTGCGACAACGGCACTGAATATACCAGTAAGGCTATGTTCTTCTGGAGCCAAGAAAACGGCGTTAAGTTGAACTTTATTCAGCCAGGAAAACCTACGCAAAACGCCTTTGTTGAGAGCTTTAACGGTAAGTTTAGAGATGCGTGTTTGAACCAACATTGGTTCCGGACGTTACAAGAAGCACGATATGAAATTGATCTGTGGCAGCAGCATTACAATCATGAGCGGCCACATAGCTCGCTTAATTATTTAACACCGGTAGCCTTCGCAGAGAAGGTTGCTTAATATGGATTTTCTCATTGGTTGAGTGGTGCTAATCAAGGGGAAAGGTCAGCCCGACAAGAGAGCCCATTAATT
>Ga0209290_1000621_pt1 | contig 23371 bp, 30 predicted proteins | sample EN1Hudsemesocosm_2_FD_184632 | JGI IMG/M metagenome (GOLD analysis project Ga0209290, IMG submission 184632) | Methane-oxidizing microbial communities from mesocosms in the Hudson Canyon - EN10B Hudson Canyon (SPAdes) (version 2) | ecosystem: Environmental > Aquatic > Marine > Cold seeps... | reverse complement strand
CGTGAACACCCATTCGCAAGCCACACAAAAAGTGTTCACGATCAGCTGCGGTTAGGTGTTCACGTTCGATAAGAATCCGTGTTCACGATGCTTGCGAATGGGTGTTCATGATGGGTGCGAATATGCATTGGTCAGCAAACAGGCAGGATTTTTTAATTTGATTATAAGTAACATCCTCATATTCAATTGAATTATATAAATCTTCAATAATATTATCTATTACCTCATCGTCTTTTATAAAAACTCCCCATTCATGATTATCACATAGCCCTCTTCTTGTAAAATTTGCTGAGCCAAGTATCGCTATATGAGTTTCTTCTTTTGTTGTTACATATATTTTTCCATGTAGCAGGTTATCTATGTGTAATTTTATTTTCACATCAGGATAATTAGTAGAAAAAAACTCAAAATATGTTTTTAAAGTTTGAGGTTTAGTGATCTGTTCAGGGTCATTTGCCTTGAATGTTGTAATTAACTCTACGGATTCTATATTTTCAAAGTTAAATTCATTTAAAAGAGATTTCAAATCTTTTGCTAAATATGGCGATGCTATAAGTATTCTATTTGCATTTTTTATAAAGAGTTTTTTTAAAGAATCAAGATGGTTATCTTTAGAGTTTGACACCATTTTTATATCCGCCATGTATTCTCCTTTTTTTCCTAGTAGTTTATTAGATAGAATGCTGTCATATATGAAATAGCCGTAGTTCTTCCTATATGAGGTGGACGCACGAAAAGAAAAAATCGCTAATGGTGGTGGAGTTTGGTTTTAATTTATCAATAATAGGATTGACTGCCCCAGCCACTAAAGGATCAGGGAGCAATACTAGATGATATAGTATGGTATGATACCATTTCATACCATACTACTTTGATAGTTCCTTTATTTTCTTATCAATCTCTTTCTCAAGTACGTCCATACAGAACTTTTGCATGCTATCTGGCGTATGTTCAGCAATGAATTTTAGCTTTAGTAAATAAGGCTCAGATAAACGCAAATTATAAGCTTTCTTAACATCATCACGAACGCCGGCGTTTTCCCAAGGATAAGTAGACTTACGTTTTACAACTTCTTTTTTCGGAGCGGTTTTTTCTTCAGCGCCAGAAATAAATGCTTCTAAATCCTGCGCCTTTTTACCAGGCAGACCACTTTTTAATTCACTCATCACCAAAGACCTCTTTGTATAATACTTCCATTTCTTTAGCTGCTTTTGGGTCTTTAGGTTTTAACTCAATAACAGCTAAACCATCTTTAGCCGCTTTACGGTAAGCAATGCGATCACGGATAGTTACATTCGCTAAATCCAGATTATCGAAATCTTCAAGCAGCTTGCCGGTATCATCTGATTCATGAACAGATGGATTAGTTGATGATCTGCTAATAATGACATTTGCTATTAAATCAGGGTTAAACGCCTTGGCTGTTTCCACCAATTCTTCCATTTGATTCAATGTCCAAATATCAAACTGTGATGGTTGAATTGGCACAAAGGCTTTTTCAACAACAACTAATGCTGATCTTAACTCGATAGAATCACGACCACCGGCATCAATAATAATATCCTGATAACGGCCAGATAAATCTTTTACTTCTTTGGGCAAGCCTTTGCCAAATTTCTGTACACAAGCAACGCGTGGAGTAATATTTTCCTCGTCCCTGCTTTGCGCCCAATAATTTGCACTGCCTTGCGGATCTGTATCGATTAACAACACATCACGGCCTTTTAAAGCTCGCATTGCAGCTAAGTTTGTAGCGATAGTGGTTTTACCTGTACCGCCCTTTTCACCGCCAATTAAAACGATCATATTATTTCATCCTATGTTATATCATATGATATGAAATGGTATCATATCATACTACTTTTTAGCCGACTGGCTATAAAGACTGCTAAACAAACGTACAACCGAAAATATCATAGCTTGAGTGATTTTTATTGCTGAAACTCGACTAACACTTTCGGCAGCAAAAGCATCAATTTCTGTATTCATAAAACGAATCAACCCCATTTGGGTTTCATCTGCAGAAGAGCGTTCATGAAATCTATTTTGCAGCTTGGCTCTGATTTTTCCATCCATTTCATTGTCAGGAATTAAAGCCTGTAATTCGGCATCGAGAAGAGCGGCTTGTTTTATCAATGATTCTTCATTTTCAATAGGCGCTTTACCGAAAGCGTATTGATAGATAAATATGATGTCGAAGCATAAGCCTAAAAATAGCTCGGCCATTTCTTGATTTTGCTGTTCTATCAAAGATGGAAAAACCGTAAATATTGCCTCGGCTAAAGCCGCTTGTTCAATCTGGAATTTTTGCAGCAATACATCGGCTGTTTCATTATCAATATTGTGTGAATGCTCAATAGCAGCAAGTAGTTCTCGGTCGCTTAGCTCGTGCATATTAGATGATATAGTATGGTATGAATTGGTATCATACCATATAGTATTAATTAACACGCCCGACATCCGAACGCCAAAGCCCTAAATAAAGAACGCTAAACAGCGAGAATAAAGCTTGATAATAGGGGAAGGTAGTTAAGCCTAGTAGGTTTTCGGGGCTTTGGTGGGCGGGGGAGGTGGCGGACTTCAAATACTTATGCCGAAGGCATTCATCATTGTGGTAGAAACCTAGAGATACATCAAAAGTTAGAAGATGATATTAGGTTTGATATACCGCCAACATTCATACCCGATAGTCTGAAAACAAAAGCCAAGTATCCATAACGCAAGGAGAGCAGGGATGCTTTCCGTTTTTATCAGGGACGTATGCGCACAGGCTGAAGATATAACGCAAGACTGCAAGAAAAGCGCGATGAACTTTAAAGAGCAGCTGAAGACTAGCATTTGTGACCGACAGTTCAAAAGCGTACAGGGACGTATGCTTTTGAGCGGAGGGAACAATTGCGGGTTTAATGCGGTGAAGCTTCATGGCAGATAGCAGGGATGCTTTCTGCCGCGGCCAGGGATGGCTTTTATCAGATAAAGTGCTGGGCGATAGCCGAGCCAGTCATCAGAAATTCATAATATAAGAGGAAGGGTTAATAAAGTTCTCTAACATTTCGCATAAATCATCTAGCTCATAAGCTAATTTCTTATTGTCGCAATGATTACACTCCAGAGATAAATAACCAACTAAGTCTTTAATATCATCAGGCTCAATATCTAAGGTTTTTCTACGAGTATTTGTAAGTTGGGACTTCACATTTTCAGGAGCCATATACCAATACTTATAAATAAGCTCTTTTTCGCGGCTATTAATCTGTATTCTCATCAACTACCTGCACTTGTTTCCATAAATTCATGATAATCACCCCAGCCCCATCATCAGGATGTGGCGTACCACAATCAGCCAGTAATTTACTGCCCAAATCATGCAAGCCAAACGCATTTCTAATTTCTCTGCCTAAACCGAAGTGCATATCAATCAGATCATCTTCTGGTGTAGATGCTATTTCAGCTTTCTGATCATCACTTAAGACAACCAACAATCTATCGACTGCCTCAGTAACAGTTTCTGGTGCCTTTCCTAATTCGAGAGAAATGTAGGTCATGATTAAAACCGACCTATGCCGCCAAAAAACATACCAAAAAAACCAGCTGCGAGCATACCGCATATCGATAAGATGAATAGGGCAGGGATAGAAGCAATAGCAAGCTTGACCATCAACACAACCATTGACCAGAAGGGTATTTGAATATCGGTAACTACGATTTCTTGATTATCATTGCTCATTTAATTGCTCCATTGTTCATGATCCGCAAACCATATCTAACAATTTCTCTCTGTGGGGGAGGGGTTAAACTGATTTCAAGTTCTTTTAAGGCTTGGCTGATAACAGAAGAATATCCCTGCTGTTTTTTATCATTGCTGTCTAAAGAATTCATCAAGCGTTGTAATCGCCGATTATCATCTTCATCTAACCAGCAAGAAACTCTTGCCTGACCAGATTGAATTTTTGCTTCTCGATATTGTTTTTGTCTTTCTTGATTTGAAGTAGCCATTTTATTCGTTACCAGTAACAGGTGATTGTTAGCACTAACACTAATAATAATGTTAGTACAAAAATAAAGTTTTGTCTGTTTTGGGTGTAAATAGCCCAAAAACGGCACTAAAGTTACTAAAACATTTGTTTTACGTAATTTTAGTGTTTTTTATACTGTAAATGGGTGTTTTTATAGTCCTTAATAGGCGGTTTTCTGCGTAAATACTGAATTTTTACGTTTTGCCATTCCATACAAAACAATATAAAATACTAATTTTAGTAAATTGTGTAGCCCCGAATCCAAACGGATTTTTTCAAACAGGTTTCGGTGAGTGCGATGGAGGAAAGATGGCGAATTCTATTGAATTGAAATTCAAGAAGATCCAGAAAGAATTTTTGGAGTTTTTAAAATACACCAAGGGTCATGCGGACACCACTTGCTACAATTACAACTCAGATTTAAACATCTGGATTGCCTGGTTAACAGAAGAAGAACTCGACTGGCGAAAATGTCAGCCCGTCGATGTGGAGCACTTTGTTAGCCACTTATCTAAAAAGGGAACTGGTGCTCATGCGGTAGCCAGAAAAATTTCCTGCCTGTCTACTTTCTATAAATGGTGTAAACGCCGTGACCATGTTCAGGACGACCCCATCTATTTAATCGATAAACCCAAACGCCCAAGCCGTATGCCTGTCTGGTTGGAATCAGAAGAGCAAGACGAATTTATGAGGGCTATGCGTAACTATGATGATATTCCTGAAACCATTTTTGGTCGCTCTAAAACCTCATCGGTTAAGATACGGCAGCGTTATGAGCTGCTGTTTGAGTTAATACAGAAGTCAGGCCTACGTATTAGCGAAGCACTAGGGTTAAAAACCAGTGATGTTCGCGTAGTGGATGGCGTAGCTAAATCTGTACGGGTAATAGGGAAGGGCGATAAAGAAAGGCAAGTACCATTGCCTGAGTCTTTTGGTCGGGTATTTTCTGTTTCGATTGCCGATAAATCCCGTGATGAATACTTATTTTCTAAAAAACCTGGCGGCAAACCGGTAGGCCAACATGCTGCCAGAGCGTATTTAAAGAAGCTGGTGGATAAAGCTGGAATTGATAAAAAGGTCACGCCACACAAGTTAAGACACACCTACGCTACACGCCTTTTAGAAAATGACGTGCAGCTGATTGATATACAGGCTTTGCTTGGGCATGAAAGTATTGCTACTACTCAGATTTATACGCATGCAGGGCAGGAGCGGTTGAGTCGGTTGGTGGCGGATATATAAACGTCTGTAACTATAAATATATATTAATTTTAGCTAAATATTGGAAGAAAATAATAAATGTCACTGATACAACAAGGAATCGATCAAGGCTTAATCAAGTTTGATGAAGAAAAAAAATACATTACCTATATTCATCAAAATAAAAGAAGAAATTACAGCAACCCAGAAGAACAGGTACAAGCTGAAACTTTTTTAAAATTGATTATCGACTATAAATATGCGCCTGAACTCATAGAACAATTTGTATCGGTCAAAATGGGATCAGATACCCGTGAAGCTGATATTATTGTCTATAACAACGCAGAGCATACACACGCCCATATTGTTGTTGAATGTAAAAAAGAAGAAGTTTCAGAGCTAGAATTTAAACAAGCAATAGGTCAAGCTTTTAGCTATGCAGCAACAGGCACGGTAAGAGCTAAATATTTTTGGGTCACCTCAAATATTAAAGACGCTTATTTTGAAATACCAGAGAAAGAGCCAAGGAAATATTTAACGGCAACCGATATACCGCAATATGGCGTTAAAAAATTAGCCCCTTTTAAATATGCTAAAGGCGGTGGCGACTACAATGGACAAAATCTTTTTGAATTAGAGCCAGTAGAAGAAAATGAATTAACGCGACGTTTTAAACAAGCTCATAACTCGCTTTGGGGTGGCGGAGAACTCAACCCATCGGAAGCGTTCGACGAGCTGGATAAACTGATCTTTTGCAAAATATGGGATGAGCGCAAAGCCAGAAAAAAAGGTGACGCATACGATTTTCAGATTCATGCAGAAAAAGATGAAGCAGAAACCAATAAAAAATTACAGCAACGCATTCAAGCACTGTACGAAGAAGGTCGTAAAAAAGACCCTGAAGTATTTAAAGAGAATATACGCCTTAACCCCGAAAAATTGCGTACCGTGGTCGGTTATCTGGAAAGCATCCATTTAGGCAATACCGATCTTGACAGCAAAGGACGAGCTTTCGAGACCTTTATGGGGGCATTTTTCCGGGGTGATTTTGGTCAATACTTTACCCCACGACCCATCGTTAATTTTATTGTTGATACCTTGCCGATAACGCATGACTCATTAGTTTTAGATACATCATGCGGTAGTGGTGGGTTTTTACTTCATGCACTGGATAAAGTTAGAAAACAAGCCGCAGACTTTTACCCAGATTTTGAAAACGATCCCAAAGAAGCCAACGCGCATTATAAACACTGGCATGATTTTGCCGAAAAAAATCTTTACGGCATAGAGATTAACGAACAAATCGCCAGAACCGCCAAAATGAATATGATTATTCATGATGATGGACATACCAATGTGATTGCGACCGATGGTTTGCTACCCATTGATGATATTAAAGATCAGGATGGCAATGTTAAACAACAAGGAATTTATTCACGCACCAAAAACGAAGGATTTTCCTATAATCGCTTCGATTTTATTATCACCAATCCACCGTTTGGCTCCAGCATCAAACAAACAGAACAAGCCTATATGCACCAATATGGTTATGCACAAAAAGGCATCGACTGGTTAAACCCAAAATCCAAACAATTGGATAGAGACAACCAAAGCACTGAAATCTTATTTATCGAGCAATGCCATAAATTCCTAACCGCAGGCGGCTATTTAGCCATTGTTGTCCCTGATGGCATATTAACCAACTCCAGCCTGCAATATGTGCGAGATGGCATAGAAGAAAAGTTCCGCATTGTCGCGGTTGTTTCCATGCCGCAAACCGCCTTCCAAGCCACAGGTGCAGGCGTAAAAAGCTCCGTATTGTTTTTGAAAAAACATACGGCAGAAATGACCGAAGCGATCCAGCACAAAAAAATCAGTCTACAAGATAAACTTAAAGAACAAAATAACTTCCTTAAGCAACTGCAAGCGCTGGAAAAACAGAAAACACAGCAGATTAAAGCACTGAAAGGCTTTGATAACCCTGAAGGGCTGCAAGGCAAAGCCTTAACCGACTCAGAAAACTATAAAGCATGGAAGCAACTGGTTAATGCGGAATACAAAGAAAAAGCCGATGCCATTAAAGAAACCTTGACTGAACAATATATAGAGCAAAAACAACAGCTACTCGATGACTACCCCATTTTTATGGCAATTGCGGAAGATATTGGCTATGACGCAACGGGCAAGCCGACTAATAATAATGAGTTGGATTTAATTGGAAACGAGTTAGCTCGATTTATTGCCGCGATTGAAAAGGGGGAAGTATGAGTTTTCAGCTTTCTTCTGAGTTAGATTGTAACAATGTATTTATCGTTAAACGTAGTAACTTGGAAGGAAGAATCGATCCACACTTCTATGAACCAAAATTTATAGAAAATGAAAATAAATTACGAAAAATTGGCTCAACTCGACTGTCAAATCAAAGTTTATCTATTTTTTCAGGTATTACTCCTAAAAGTGGTGGAGATGCATATTGTTATTCAGAAATAGGTGTGCCTTTTGTTAGAAGTGGTGACTTTTTAGAAGATGGTGAGCTTGATTTTACTCAATTGCTTTATATTAAACCAGCTATTCATAATGGGATAATGAAAAGCTCAAAGATTAAAAAAAATGATGTTTTAATTGCTATTGTTGGTGCAACCATCGGTAAAGTAGGAATATATAAAGACAATAAAGATGCAAACATTAATCAAGCAATTGCTGCTATAAGGTTAAAGCCAAGTTTGAAACCAGAATTTGTAAGAGCTTTTTTACTTACATCAATGGGGCAAAAAGTGATTGATAGGATTAAGCGCCCAGTAGCTAGAGCAAATCTAAACCTTGAAGAAGTATCTTCCTTCCTTATCCCGAGGTTTTCTTCTGTAAAACAAAATTTAATTACCGATGTAATGGATGCTGGTTATGCTGCAAAAAAACAAAAAGAAACCGAAGCACAACGGTTACTAGATAGTATAGATGGTTACCTGTTAGCTGAATTGGGCATTGAATTGCCTGAACAAGTAGAAAACGCCCTACAAAGCCGGATATTTAGAGCACAATTTAAAATTGTTACAGGAAAACGTCTTGATCCTATTTTTTACTTTTCTGATTTAAATAGATTTAATGCAGGAACTTATGAGAGTGAATCATTGCAGGCTGTTTCCATTTCTTTTGTTTCAGGGGTTGGTGCAGGTAAGCAAGATCAATCAGATGAAAGACAAGGCATTATTCAAATAAGACCAACGAATATAAATAGAGATGGGGCTTTAAAATACGACAAAAATATTTATTTACCTGAAGATTTTAAAGGGGAAAAAATTGAAGTTGATGATGTGCTTTTTAATAATACAAATAGTCAGGTGCTTGTAGGTAAAACAACCATTTTAAAAGAAGAAAAAGAATTGTTTTTTTCTAACCATATTACAAAAATTAAGGTAAACAAGAGAAAGATTTACCCTGATTATTTAGAAATTATTCTTAATGCATATCAAAAAAGTAAAATATTCTATTCAATTTGTACAAACTGGAATAACCAATCTGGGATAGGATTAGATGTTCTTAAATCATTAATGATTCCAGTACCGCCATTAGAAAAACAAACCGAAATAGCCAACCATATCACCCAAATCCGCAACCAAGCCAAACAACTACAACAACAAGCCAAAGCCGAATTAGAGCAGGCCAAAAAGGAAGTGGAAGCCATGATTTTAGGTGAAGCATGATTTTACAAGGGGTATTAGATCGCTCTCTCGGTAATTTTGTCTGCTTGCGTGGTTATGCCCGACTGGGTGATTTATATCAAATCTCAGAACCTGATCCCAGCTATCAGCGTGATTTAATCACCCACCAACAAGAGCGCATGGAAAAATTTCTGGATGATGGCGAATACCTGTTTTTTCCAGAAGTGATACTGGGTACAAGCCTTGACGCAGGCAGTCATGGCGATTTAGTTAATAAATTTATGTATCAGTTTGATGCGAATAAGAGCGAACGGTACGAGTTTTCGCAATTTAAGTTAAGTTATTCGGTCACATCGCGAAAGTCTGGAAAAGATGCCCGAGGCACAGAATTATATCGTCGGGCTACGATTGACATTAAAGATAAGGATCTAACCGCAGAGCAATTCAATAAATTCCATCGTATTGATGGTAATCATCGTTTAAGTATTTTAAGTGATAGTTTAGAAACAAAGCTCAGTACCGAGAAAATCCAGCGCTACCAAAATTTAAACGTGCCGTATTGTTTGGTGCTATTTAACGATAACGACAAACTACACCGCTTCAGTCGAGCCTTGTTCCATAATATCAATTATCGCCAAATTGCGTTGACGATGGAGCAAAGCCTAAAGCAAATTCTTGAAGATACCGAGCTATTTACTGACGATACCTTGTTGAATAAGTTTGGCGCTGACTATTTATTAGCCAGAAAAGTATTAAACAGTTTGGATATGGCAATGATTCCCAATATTGCCAAGGTACTTGATTCAGACAATGATGCATTAGTGACAAAGCGCACCTTTTTATTGAAAACCTTTGAAAGCCTGGCACAAAAAAAGTTGATTAGATTGGATGAAAATACGCTCGATCAAGAAATTAGTCGATTTAAAGGCCAGTTAAGCAAAATCAATACGCTATATGACCACCCAAATCTAGGTAAACAACGCAACAGCGGCTTATTAAGCGCTTTCTTTCATTATGCCTATCAGGATTCCGGCAAGTTAACCATATTTAAAAACTGGGTACTGGAAAACCATATTTATCAAACGTACTATACACAATCTCAGGAGATCATAAAAATATTTGATTGTGTGTTAGATGCCAGAAAACGCACTATTTTTATTTCTATGCAATTTAGTGATAATACTCAGGCAAACTACAAGGCGATCAAAGATGCAGTTGAGGATCTCAATCAAGCTCATAATCTCGATATAAACCTACGCGATATTCGTATTGACCAGTTCAACACTGGCTATTCTTACCAAATTAATGATGAAATCCTCAAATTGATTGAAGATTCTGGATTTTTCATTGCAGACCTTACTTGCGGTAATAAGAATGTTTATCATGAAATAGGTTATTTGATGGGTTTGAATCAAGGCAAAAAGTTACCTCAGAAAAATTTTATACTTATTCATAATGACGGTGTTAGTGATAGTACAGCTGATATTGGTTTCAATTTGTCTGGAATAAAACAACTTAGAGTAAATAACACCAATGACTTACGCGAAAAAATTAAGCAGCAAATTGAAATATTTTATGAATTAAGGGCAACTCCATAAGTTTTGCCTTAAATTTACTGTCCTAACTAAAACATCCCCTCCAACACCCCAGGAGTTGAGCCACTTTCCCCACCCGAAAACCTCAACTCCACCACTTTAACACCAAGATATTACAAATAATTAACTAACATATATATCCATTAGTTAATTTATAAGAAGTCCTAGAATGCCTATTAAAAACAGTCACTACTAAATTGTAATTACATTATTAATCAACTAACACATATATTACTTAGTAAATTAAAAAACAGACTTCTTAATTTTCCTCATATCGACAATTGCTTTTTTTATATCATTATTCACCCGCTCCTTATATTTCTCTATTAGTTCATCCTTACGATGATGATCCTCACTTTTATTTGCAGCAGTACGGTCAGTAGTCATAAACCACTTATTTAATCTTTCTCGATCAATACCACGACCAATCCAGCCTTTTACCAAATTTAAAGCCAGAGTAGGCGTTAGGTCAACTTGCTCATTAACTTCCACTTTTTCTAACCAGCCAAAAAGCACAGTCTGCTTATATTTTTTTGAAGAAGCTGTAGCTAAAGCCCTTCTCTTCCCTATATCATCTAATGATTTAGATATTTTTATATCAGCCTTGTAATCCTCTAAGGTATAAATAAATATAGTTTTTTCTTTACTAGACATTTTACTTCTCACTCATTTAACTAACATATATATATATTAGTTAAATATATTATAAATTACAAATCGTTTAAGACATCAGGCATAGAATCAACGCTCCCCCTAGAAAACCTCAACTCCACCACCTCATCCCCAGGCTTCAACCAAAACTGCACCACAACCTCCCCCCGAATAGCCACCATATTCAAATAGTCGTCCAAATCCGAAGCCTTGGCATAATGCAATCTAACCGTACTGCCACCAAAAATAACAGGATGATACAACTCAATATCATTCATGCTCGGCAACATTCCAGAATCTACAAACAGCTCACCCAACAAATAATATTCATGATTAGACTGTAAGTTATTCACTAACCAACGCAATGAGCGGCCATTCATTTTTATGCGCTGCGTAATCACTCTTAACGGCTCACCTTTAATCAACACTGCTTCCTTGGGGAATAAATTATGATTTACTTCACTCGCTCCAACTGCTCTTGATTTACCGTTATATTCGACAATCAAGCCGCCCTGCCATGCGCCTAAAATCGGACAATTACATTCAATATGCTCTAGCGTTAAATTATCAATCGCGTTCAACTCCAGCGTATAAAAGTTTTTACCCTGCACTTTCACATATTCATCATGAGCAATTTCAAAGTTACGCAGAATTTGATGCAAGCCACCACGTAGACCTAAATTACTCATAGGGTACAAACCAAGACAAGACACCAGAAGCGAACACATCACTATCATTTCTGCTTTGCTGCCGACTTCTAAACGGTATCGAATCTTACCCGGCATGACAACTCTAATTGCTGAAGGCCAAAACAGATCCACACCTCGAATATTAGCCATGTCGATTTGCATATGCGACCAATAACCGCCCATGATCGCCCAGAATGCCAACGGATAATAAACATACAAAGGTGAAGCCAATGAAGCCAGAATACCAACACCAATAAACGAGTGGGTAATAGTTCGATGACCAAAGCGCCGCTCAAGTGGAGCTGAAATAAAAAACAACGGCCTGCCAACTTTTGACGTGGGTAAATCGATGTCTGGCATTAAAGAAAATAAAGCTGCAATCGCCCACATCATTATGCTGGTTTTATACTCAAAAACAGCAGCGCCACCAAGATATAGTGCTGTAGAAAAGACTATATGAGTGGCGGCTAACATACCGTATGGTATGAAATGGTATGATATGACATCATATCATTTGGTATTAAATAGTATGACACTACCGCCCTACCCCTTTAAAAATAAAGAACTTAAAGGTCAAAAACAGTGCAGCACCCATTCCTCCAAGAATGTATAAGGTCTTATCCCCCGTCCCCATACCGATATAACGCATAGATACAATCAAGGCACCAAGTATCATTACAACAGGCGTAAAATCTAAATAAGTAACGCCTGCATCATGCCGCATTTCTCGCACTTTTCGTTTATCAATAATCCGTTCTTTGCTAGATTCTTCTAACATATCAAATATGGCTTGTGGAATTCCGCTAGATTGCTTCACTACATGGGAAATATATTGATCAGGGGACTCAATTAGAATTCCTTTGCTAGTTATATACTGTTTAACCATCTCCTTAACCACAGCAGGGGGTAATGGTTTAATAGAAATCTCTTTCATCTTCCACCAAAGCTTTTTAACTCTAGGCTTTTTCTCAGAAGCGCAGCCGACTACTTGAGCATGTTCAAAGATCGCCAACCAAAACGCCATTTGTGTAGGTGTTAAACTGGTTAAATCATCCACAGCAATCACGGGTTTATCTTCAGATCTTGCCAGCGCCGGAATAACCACTTGTGTTAAATCTCGCATACTCATGCGATTAACCTTATTTCTAATATCTTTCCACTCAATGTCTGCCGGTGGAATATCATGGAACTGTGCCGGTAAATCCAGCTCTTTAGCCGTAATTAAACCCAATTCCAGCATCTGCCTAGCCATTTCTACAAACTGGCCTTTGGCTTGATGATCATGCAGCCGAATAATCAAACCAACTCTACCACTCACTTGCTCCAAAGCTTCACGCAATACCGCTGATTTACCAATGCCGACTGAACCCGTTAGAATCACATGCTTACCTTTGCGAACCTCAGCGACTAAATCCGCAACCACTTCATCACGACCAATCAAGCCAATAATCTTATCCATCAATGCCTCCTAACGCGCTTTCATCGCCTTTTAAATAAGCAAGCAGGGCTTGCCACTGCTCACCCGCATAACGCGCTAATCTGTGCCTTTGCGTTTCAGACTGAAGTGTATTTTTAGCCACCAAAGCATCTTCAGTATTAATCTTCTCCGCTAAAGTCCAAAGTTTATCCATGTCGGACGCATAACCTTGATCAATACGTTCTTTTACCCATGCCGCTTTTTTCTTTAAAAACTCACGCCTAACACTAGAAGCTTCAAGCTCAGACTCTAACAGCCTTAATTTAGCCATATCGGTCATCACGCTAGTATTAATGCTATCAACTGCCTTTTTTTCAGCTACTTGCTTGATAGCCTGCTCACGCTCTTCTTTTCTTGATGATAAAGGGATATTGAACTGCAGCCCTCCGTAAACGGTATAAGGCGTTTCTCTAAAGTCTGTACCACCCAATCCCGCTTTACCGCTAAATGTCGTATTTTCTAGCACATAATCTAAAGCACTCGGAACAGCGTAGACCTCACTAACTTGGTACTGTGATCGAATCACTGGGTTAGTATTGGCAATAAAAGCTAAAACCCGTGCATCATCCCAAGCTATCGCCTGTAGTGGTATGAATAAGCTTAGGTAAAGAATGGATTTTATAAACATAGTTTAAATTTTGTTTATACAAAAATTAACTTTTGTTATAACAAAATACAATAAACAAAACAACAAAGTTAAACTATTGATTTAAACACCAAAAAGTATTACCATTAAAATATTACTTATGGAGAACAACACGATGCACGTCACAAGCAAAGGTCAGGTAACTATCCCCAAGGGTGTACGGGAAAGTATGGGGATTATTCCTTCACAAACTGAGGTTGAGTTTTTACAAGATGAAAACGGTCGTTGGTATATTGCCAAAGCTAAGGCATCAGATAAAACAGCAAGTCGCTTCAGAACTGCCCACAAAACCGGGAAACTCACTATGAGCACCGATGAAATCATGACTTTAACGCGGGATGAAGCATGGCCATCATCTTAATTGATACATGTGTGGTCACTGATTTAGCCGATCCACAAAGCGCTTGGTTTGAATGGAGCGCTGCCACTTTAGAGCGGCTGGATCAAAACAATACTTTCGTAATTAACCCTATCATCTATGCTGAGTGTTCCGTTGGATTTGAGCGCATTGAAGAAGTGGAAGCCTTATTCGATCATTTAGGCTTTTCTAATAACCCTATTCCGAAAGAAGCCTTGTTTTTAGCTGGAAAAGCTTTTCTACAGTACAAAAAACGCAAAGGATCTAAAACCAATGTGCTGCCGGATTTCTTTATTGGCGCACATGCTGCTGTTGAAGGTTATCAGTTAATTTCTCGCGACAAAGGTAGGTTTAGCACTTATTTCCCTAGTGTTAAATTAATCATGCCTGAATCAACTAACGGCCTGAACTGATGGTGATTAAGGAAGCCGAGTTATTATTTCAAGCGGGGGCTTTGCAGGTGCCGGTTATTAAACAGTCCGATGCTGGTGATGGCTGGTTAGTTACACTGGAAGGCACTCATCAACTTAATCCTATATTGGAAACTGCGCGGGGTGGCTCTCGCGTATTTAAGCGGCTTATTGCAGCTGTGGACGTGTTATTTGGAATGGGGATTAGTGAAGTTAAAGTTTCTCGATAAATACAGAAAGGAGTTAAACCATGCCTATTAAATTTTTTCTTTTGTTCCTACTCAGCTTATCCACTCCATCATTCGCAATGGAAGAAGTCGCTGGAGAGGAGGATATCAACTTTTGCTTAGATGCGCAGACCACAATAAACAATGATGCTTTAGCAAAAAAACACCCAGAAGATAAGAGACTAATAAGATTGGTTGCACTGCGCACCGGTCTTTGCGATTTGCTTACTAAAAAAATAGTTGAACTTGAGTTTGCTATAGACCTATTTAATGAAATGAAAACATTAAGCATTCGTTGGCAACTACGTGACCAAATGCTGGATAATGAAAATGACGAAACCAAATTAATTGATATTTAAAATATGTTCAGAATAACCAGCCAACTTTGTGAAGTTTTCGACTGTACTGAGCAGCAACTTAAAGAAAGTGGAAAACTTGAAGAATTTAACACCTGGTTAAAGAATAATCCTGATCAGGTTGTAAGCCATAGGCCTGAACTTGGAGAAGATATTAACTGGAAGATTGCTGTTAAATTTCTAACAGCCACATCTACTACTTGATCCTTAATAAATGAAATGTCGTGAAAGTTTTATTAGCTCTTCAGGTGCTTTTTATTATTTCACTCTTCATCCGGATGTGAGCCAAACTGTCTAACGGAAAAAATGGGGTTCCTTGCCAATCAAGTTTTACCTGTCCATCAATATCTGATTTGCACCACGGCATATCAGTATCGCGAAGACTGTTAAGTTCAAATGCTTGCTCTTCTGTGAATACCTCAGCCTTTGTTAAATCTGCTGTGTAACCTGCTGAATTCTTTGCCCACCAGATGATATTTCGATTATCTTTATAATGATATGCCCGGCTATCTTGTACATAATATTGATTACTCATGATCAATCCCTCTAAAATATTTAGTATTAACTTACCGCTTCAAAGCCGCTTTAAGACCCTTAATCCTCTCCGCTGCTTGATCGTAACTTTCTCCTGGTCTAGCCTGTTTCTCAATCTCTTTTTTAGCCACATGCTTGGGTAAATAATCTGGCGGCTTATTTTCTTTAGGTGGCTCTTTGCGGGTGAACATCACAATATCGTCGTCCATTGATATGTTGTATTCGGGAAGATGGTTGGTTTCGATGATTTTCTTAATATTAAAGCGCAGTGTTCTTGTCGGAGATGTAATCCCTAATTTACCTTTGAGATTTTCCAACTTAATTTTCCAAACAACCTGATTACCACAGTGTTTACGAGCAAGCTCATATAATCGCCGTTCTGTTGGTTTTCTAAGATTAAAATAGCCCTTATCAATACTAAGAACAGCATTGCCTATAATGGAACTAAAAAACCAATCTGACAACTTAACTTCAACGGCAACCATCTTGCCATTATTATCCTCTTTAATCACACCCCATTCATCAATCAAAGAAAATTCTCGGGTTATTTCTGTGCCGTTTGTTTTAATATTAGTTTCAATAACCGTACCTTTTAGACGACTTAGCCCGTCTTTTAACTGCTGATACTGAACCCCACTGGTTTTTTTATTTGTTGATAGCATGTAGTCATAAGCAACAAACCTAACAACTTGGTGTATTTTCTCACCATTGTTCTTGGCATTCATTAAACTGGAGGCTAAATAAAGTAAAATATCTTTATCATGGATTGTCGCTAACCCAGTGTAACTAGGTTTTATTTTGATTGTAGAGTCATTGTTTTTATAAACAAGCATTCTAAAATCAGGCTTAGTGGACAAACTAAATACAGGGTGCTCCATACTTGCGGTATCATCTTTATAGGTATCAAAAACATCACAAGTAAAAAAGTCCCTTTGTTTATGCGTTTCTGGCTCTAAAGAATTATTCATTAGGTATCGATGTATCAATAACAAAGTTTCATTCAATTATACCTTTTACTATCGATGTATCAATAACAAAATATACATTCCACCCCTCTACCTCCTGTTTTTTAGTGGAATAAAGCATCATACGGACTATCGTAGTTTTCCTAACGCCATCGTAGTTTTCCTAACGGACTATCGTTACTTTCCTAACGCAGCATCGTAGTTTTCCTAACGGACCATCGTAGTTTTCCTAACGCTTATTTTTCTATAAGCCTTGTATTTAAAAGCCTACAGAGCATATTTTCACCCTGTAACTTATATTAACTATCTTTTAACTTATCTAACTTAGGTTTTTTCTTTGTTCTCTTTTTTAAAAGATAAAAGAAACCCCAACAAAATAAAATATTGTTCTTTTTTGGTTCTCTTGTTATTATTAAATAAAACAAAAGGAGAACGTAATGCAACAAAAAATCCACATGCAGGATCAAGTTACTAATCGTATTCAGATGTTAATGGGCGAGCAATACCAAGAGGTTAAGAAAACCGCTGATGATGTAGCCAGTTTTGTTTTAATCGCTGTTATTCTAGCTATTGGGCTTGTTTGGTAGTTTTATTTTTAGGTTACCTTTTTATTGTTGTACGTTTTTAGCTAAAGCTTTTGCATGCTGTACGCATACATGGATATTAATATCATGATAGATAGCATCAGTAACTGATTTCTTAGTGCAGCGCTGACCATCACCCTTAATTGCCATGCAATCATGCTCTCGGTGTAACAATGCTTCATGATCATGCTTTAGTAAGCGATAGCTAGACTTTAAGCCGTTAAGCTTGCTCTCTGTATGTATTACATTCAAATGCTCTTTATCCCGCTCTTGAGCAAGATTTAAGCTTACTTCTTGCTGTTTAGCTAACTTACTGTCGCTAATTCGCTTTTCAGCTTCTAATGCGTGTATTTTTTCTTGTAGTCCAGTAACAATACTAACTGCATCAGGATCATTAAAAACGCTGGCTTGTTGTTCCGTACCATTCAAAACAGAAAATAGTCCAGACAAGGTTTTACCTGAAACCAATCCTTTTTTTAGGTTACCTTTTAATTCTTGGACAAAGGGTAGAATGAAGTTGTTTATTTTTACCGTTGCTTGTGGTGCTTTCTTTTTATCTAACGGTAAAGGTTTTCTGCCACGGGTTTCTTTTTTAGTTGGCATGATCTGGTTCTTGGCTATTTGAGAGTAATAGTTAGTATAGATTGTTTTTTAGGTTACCTTTAAATTAATATTTAATACGCCATGAATCTGGAATAGTTGCTTGGTACTAGATGATTGTTAACGACCCAAAAGAGACCTTTGTTAAAAATGTACAATTTTACTCAGCTCTGAGTTCTTGCTTTAAGGCCTGAGGTAACCTCCAAGTGTTTATATAGAATTAATCGTTAACTCCCAACCAAACCATTTAACGACAATCATACATAAAAGAAAGAATACAAATGTCGCCCGCACGAAAAGGCTAATTGTGTCGGGCCAGCTTATGTTGAGGTGTGCCTTTAGTAAATACAAGAATGAGAAAACACTTCGAACCAAAGCTACCCAAATGAAAATCACAGATCCAAAAATTATGAAATCTTCAAAAGGATTTGTTTGTAATTTTGAAAGTAGATGTCCAACAAGTAGGCCTAAGATTAGATTGAGCAGAAAAAAAGTTCCAGCAAAATACGAAATAACCTTTAGACTGTTGGTAAACGAAATTATCCTATGGCATTTGGTAGAGCACCAAGAAATGCAATACGCGTAGACCCCTAGGCCAGCAATGAATGGAGATAATCCAATAATTATTTTAGTTATGTTTCCACCTTTTACAGCATCCCAAACTAACAAGTAAAATAGGTTGTCTGCATCTAGAAATTGATCTGGGTTAAGTGGAACTAGAACTGCTGTAAAGATGGTGATCGAGATAGCTAAACTTACAGAAAAATATGTAAGGGGTCGAGCGAATTGGGAAGGAAAACTCTTGTCCAGGGGGTTGATCGATGAAACAGAATCTGCAAATGTTCTTGGATTGACTACGAAAGTATAGCATGTCCTAAAAATCCGGATAAAAAGTAAGAACAGCCCAAGAAGGACTCCCTCAATTCCTCGCGCAATATCTAACTCGTCCTTCTGGGGTGGTTTGTCTTTTTTTTCTTCCATTGAAATTCAAATTGTTTCGCAAGTAGTTATATTGATCTGCATCTGCATCATGAAATATAGTCTAACAGCAATAATGAAACTGGTCATAAAACTAAAACCTGTAACGATTAAACATCATAAATAAGATACTCATTTAAATGTTTGATCATGGCTAGAGCCAGTTATTTCCCCCCCCCATTTTTTTTATTTCCTTAATTATTAGGTTACCTAAAAATAAACCACCCTACCCCTTATCACACCCTCGCGGCAAAACCCACGGATTCCCTTTATCATACTTAACATAATCAGCTACTGGTATTGCCTCACCTGTCACACGCTCAATCTCAGAAACTGAAACTTGATAACTATCTAGCACCTTTCGCTTAGCCTCCTGAGAGTTCGGCACGATCCAGGCAATCGCTCTTTGATTTGAACCAACACCACGAATAATCACTTTCCAAAAAGCATCCGGTGTTTTTACTCCGTGCGACTTCAAAAAATAATCATCATCAGGATTATCTCCCCAAATAACACCGCCAATAATTAGCAGTTCATCAATATCACGATAACACTCTGTAATTTCTTCAGTCATAAGCCAAGCGCCACGATTCATATTTGCAGCTTGCGGCAGAATATTTGTTATGTAGTTTGTTTGCTTGATGGCTACTTTTGAATAATCTAAATGATTAGCAGGTACTTGATGTCCACGATCATATCGTTGACTAGGAGATTTATAAGATGAAGTTTTAAATTGCTGGCACTCTCTTGGAACCTTGGGGTCAATATAAAAGCTCTTTTTTCGTTTAAATTTTCCATTGTCCCGCTGCGCCGTATATTGAAATTTCACAGCCCCTCTTTTTTCGCAATCCAGCCAAACTGTAAAACCTTCGTAATCTAAGCGAAGTACATTATTATCTTGTTTTATTACCGCTGCGCTTTGATATTTTGGAAGTGGGGTTCGGGGAGAAACCTTTTGTTCTGCTGCTGGCTTTGAAAACTTATCGATGAATCTCAGAAGGTCTTCAACATCAGATTTAGTCGGTGATGCAGAAAAAATAGATGATGTAAAAAGTGATAGCACAATAAATACAGCTAATTTCATTAAGCAGAGTCTCGTCTTTAAGCAAAAGCGAGTGACTGTACAGCAAGGTATAGGTAAACAAAAGAAGTGATTGTTGGCTCTTACAGTGCGCAGAAGAGTGAAGATAGAAATTTTCTTATCTATCGCCCTAACCAACTAAGCCTTGCGGCGCTTGAGCAATCTAATAGAAGTCATGGATGACTTCTAAAACTGTCATGGAATGACTCATTATTTTAATCTGAATAAAAGGCTGAATAAGCTAAGCCACTTAAGCACGATAGAGGCTGACACTTAAGATCGTATTCTAAGAGGTACAAAAAACCTACCGACACTTATAATTTTGCATAGATACTTTATCCGGTGATTCGATTTATTTCTGCGTGGATATAAACGAAAAATGGCCTTTAAACACCATTTCGGTAGTGCTTAAAGGCCATGCTGGGTTGATAGGGTGTAGCAGATTCTAATCAGCTAAGATCATCGTGCAAAACATCGGTGTTGAATGGTTTAGCTGGAGTTTAGAATTGCCTTGATGTTGCTTATTGCTTCTGATGCCGTACCTCCTTTTTTCCCTTTGATAATGGATGAATCAATAACTAGGTCAATTTTAGCTTTTGCGCTGCTGAGTGACTTGCGCTCCTTTTTTCTTGTTCTCGCTGCGGCTTTATCACGTTCATATCTAAGCCGGCCACCTAAGCCAAAGATTGTGAATATCTTTTGATTAATAGTTCTAATGGCAGCATAGCCTTTATAGGTAGCATCCTCTAGCTTTTCGCATAAGGGGTAGACAGTAAGTAAACCCGATGCGACTAAATCAGCTACCGCCCTTTCTGTGCGCCTGAGCGTTAAGCTACACTTTTCAGCAATAAACGGCATGGTAATGCCTTTAAAAGATTGATCCGCTTGCGGTATTCCTACCCGTAGCGTTGCTAAGTCCAGGTAATGCACCAAACAACCTAAAACTGAAACACAAGCCTCGCGTCGTTCACTGCGTTGCTGCCGATCTGATCCGTTAGATAAATTAAGTGATGGCAGTAAAGCAGCGGGTTCTTTGTAATAGCCTTTTATAGAGTCAATCAACGATTTAATTATGTGCGGGCGTGTGTGCTTCTCTGGGGCTTCAAACCAACGAGGAGTATTAGGGCTATGTCCGCAATTATTGCCATTCATTCATAAAAACATAGCAGAATAGTAAATTATAAAAATGTGACAAAGTGCCGTTCTTTTTAAAACATAGTGTTTTTTATGTCGTATTCCATAGAAAATAAGTTATATGCCTTATTTTCAGTTACTTGAGCGACAATAAAATTTAAAATTCTATTTTTCCAACGGCAATTGATGCATTTGTATTATAGCTGTATAAAGTTTGTACAATCTAATGCTCAGCCTTTATTTGCAAAGGGTTGAGCGAGTTACGCAAAAACAACGCACAAAGTTATCCACAGAAAATGTGAGTAACTGTCATTTAGCTGTAATAAGTAGCTGTGCTTAACTCTGTTTAAGCCTGATTTATCCCCAAATAATGCTAAGGAATTACACAGGTTTATTTTGTGTTGAGGGTGCTTTGATGTGTGAGTTTAAGGTAGTTATCCAGTGAAAAAGTGGTGCTTAATAGTAATTATTAGCGTTTTGGTTCGCTGGTTTTTTGGTGATTTTGGGGCTTTGTGTGATTTTTAGCTGAGTGTATGGATTTTATGTGTGTTATTGTTCGCATAACGGGCTTATGTAAAATTGGGAGCGGGAAATAGCGAGATGGGCACTGTCCGGTAACGCCCCATAACTGCCGTTGAATTTTCTCAGTAAAGAGGCTGTAAATTATTTTCTGTAAACGGCTACGACCCCAATTTTTCTTGGTACCTTCTAACTTTTTACCCAAAGTTGGGCAGAAAGGCGTTGCTCGCCCTACACTGCTGTCAAAAACACGTAGAACGTAATACACCGGCTTTATGAGCAACAGAAAAAGAAAAAAGCTACCTCACAAGAAATAGCTTTAGTTCTGGGTGGGTATATTAAACGTTGGTAGAGTTGGTGTGCCGACGGCATTTGTTCTCTTATGGATTCACTCTATGTTTCGAACATAACAAACCAAGTAGACCTAACCCTATAAGCATGAAAGTTGTAGGTTCAGGGACAGACTGAGCAACTAGACTCCACCTTGCCGATTCAAACGTTTCCTCACGCGGCCCTCCCTCCGATAGATCAAATGATGATATATTCGCGAACACTTCGGGGACGTGATAAAAATGGTACGAAATAAGCCCTCCAGTTGGAAAAACAACGTCCGTAAATATAAAATTATTAGTTAAGCCGTCGAACGAAATAAACCCGTTATCCGCGACCCATGTCAAACCGTCCTTTCTGCCAGACCACATGTTGTTAACGATAGTGCCGTTAAAATTTACGGTGAAACCGTCATCGACTGTTAATCCAGTAGCCGACACGGAACCAGTTACCTCTCCGGACACCACGTATCCGCTTTGGTATGTATAATTGAAATCGTAGACCGATGCTGCTTGAGTGGCCCCGATCGATACCCCGATAAGGGCAGTTAAAGACAACATCTGCATATAAAACGCGCGCGATGTAATGCTATATCTATGGTGTAACATATTAATTAAATATTTCATGTAACTTCCTTTAAGGTAATTTCATAAAAAAGCCAGACTACCTGACTCAACCTTTACTCAGTCACCTTCGGTAGTCCGGCTCTCCGTTCTGGATCCGTAACTTTCTGCACCTACTTTCCAGCAGGCCTAGCTTTTCGTTGTTACTTTGTCAGTACATATACGCCTATTTGTCTAGTATTTCAACTGAGTATTATTCTCAAGTATTGGGTTAAATGCTTAATCGAATTGTTTCATAATCTATACATTATGGGAATTTTCCCGCCGACGATAGAATGCACCTTTCAGGCGTTCCATTTTATGTCCCATAATCAATTCCCGAAACGTACTTTATATTATGGAACTAGCTAATGGCCATCTTCCGAGCACACTCTATTGATATGTCTATTGAGTTTTTTTGAGAGTGTTGCTTATCACAGCTTTTGTGTATGGGTATGCTAGTTCTTGATTACTTGCTCTCGGTCCCGCCACGTTTAAAGTCTGAATTTTAAACTCAGCAATAAATTCAATTATTTCTTGTGCCGCTTGTGTTTCGCTTAGTCGATTTGCATCAATCAAAACATAAGGCTTTTTTTCTTTGATACAGAAGTCAATTGTTAGCTTGGTGCCGCCTGCATATTCGCACCCATCATGAACACCCATTCGCAAGCATCGTGAACACGGATTCTTATCGAACGTGAACACCTAACCGCAGCTGATCGTGAACACTTTTTGTGTGGCTTGCGAATGGGTGTTCACG
>Ga0209290_1000619_pt1 | contig 23520 bp, 17 predicted proteins | sample EN1Hudsemesocosm_2_FD_184632 | JGI IMG/M metagenome (GOLD analysis project Ga0209290, IMG submission 184632) | Methane-oxidizing microbial communities from mesocosms in the Hudson Canyon - EN10B Hudson Canyon (SPAdes) (version 2) | ecosystem: Environmental > Aquatic > Marine > Cold seeps... | reverse complement strand
CTAAACCTAACCTTGCCTAAACCTAGTAATGCCTAATTATGCTACGAATTACTGAGCAACAATTTTCCTTTTCACTTTACGCGGAGGCACTTTCCGGCCATTACGGTATTCTATACCGCCATCCTTACACTCTTTTCCCTTATCCATTTCTGAAGAGAAAACCTCTGGCCGAATAATTGAAGGGTTTTCATCCACAATGTCAAATAACCCTTTACTGTTGACCACACCAATACGGGGTCGGAGCCAAGTATGGAGGTTCTCGGGGTCAATTTTCACATCTTCCTCAGGCGCTTTTATCACCATGCCTCGACAGGCCTCTACTATTGCCATGGGATGGGCGCTATTTGCTTTCATCATTGCTTGTTTACAAGCCAACATACCAATATAGCTAGCTTCCATTACACCAGAGGTTAACACCGGTTCATTAGCCCATTCAGGTTTCGTTGACACATATGCTTGATAGCGTTTAATAAAGCTTTTATTCTCTGGTCGGTCGAGAGATTGAAAATAGGTAAATGAGGTATAATGGCCTTCGCAGTATTCAATGCCTGTTGCCGCGACTTCCGGTTCAGTCAGAGGACAAGAAAGAATGGGCATATTGTCTTTGGTTAAACCCGCTTTTTTATATGCTCGCATAAAGGCAACACTCGACCCTCCAACCACATTTGAAAACACCCAATCAGGTTTTTTCGCCTTAATATCAGCAATCACCTCAGCAAATCCGGCTTCCTCACTTACGTCCAAATTTATATATTTCTCACCCAATAACTGACCGCCACTGCGTTTTAATACTAACTTTGCAGCCTTGTTCATGGTCCGCGGATAAATATAATTTGAACCGATAAAATAGGTTTTAGGCCCTGCTTTGTTAATAATCCATGGGATCGAATTGTCAACCTGCTGATTAGGACAAGACCCCGTCATGATCATATTTGACGTGCATTCCCTGCCTTCATAATAGGTAGGGTAAAACAGCACAGCACCGCCTTTTTGAATGTTAGGCAGTATTGCCTCACGACTAGCCGATGTATAACAGGCCCAAAAAATATTGACGTTTTGATCTAACAGCTCTTGTGCAAATTTGGCATAGTTGGACCATTTGCTACCTGGATCACGAACGATTGCTTGTAATTTAGCGCCGTGAATCCCACCGGCATTATTAATTTCATCAATGGCCATCATAGCTACTTTGTACTGCTCTTTTTCCACCAGTCCCATAAATCCGGTTTGAGAATAAATGACACCTATTTTTATCGGTTTAGAGGGGATAATTTCTGGCCAGGTAGCCGCCCCCCAACTATTTCTAGACAGCAAAACAGTCGGCATAGATAAAGCAGCTATTATAAGCGAATTGTTTTTTAGAAAAGCTCTGCGACTTACAGCGGATGAGAATATCTTCATGATTCCTCCTAGATCCAGATGGTATGAGCCCTAAAGTAGAAATTAAGACATAACGCTCACACTCTTTTTGCATATATACAAAAAAGGCTGTTGATTTGAGATAAGCCAGTTTTAAACCTAAAGTATAGTAGTCACTCCAAGCAAGACTGTACATTAATTGATCAACTAGAATAATTATAGTAATCAAATGTGTTATTACAAGCCCAAGTATTAAACTTTATTATTTCATTCGAATAGACACATAGATAGAAGTAAACAAGGCCTGAAAAAACCACTCATTTGAAGGTCACGCTTTCATTTATTGAGAGAAATAACCCTCTAAATTTAGGTCTAACTTCGTGATTGCTATACACGGAATAAGGATGATCAAGAGCATTAAACTAATCATATTATTAAAGTGACTTGGAGTTGCTCATTCTAATTGACTGCCCAACCCGTCAGTAACTAAAAATTGCACTGCTTACCTTTTACGATGATCGCTCAAAATATTCTTCGGATTAGAATTAAGTGTCACCCTAAGTGATCACTTACCCCCAACCCCGGCCGTTGTTCCATTTATAGAACGATCTAATTTTTGGCTTGGAGTCACTAGAGATCCTCACCCATCATGATGACCATTAAGTTGACAGCACCCTCGTTATATGCTAATACTGTTTGAAGACTTTCTGTTATGAATCATGACAAATTTCGATCGATATTCTAAAGTAGATAGTTAGAAACTCTACATGCATATAATAACCTTGGATATCGACTCCTTTTATAAGGAATAAAACGTAATGGATAACGTTTTAGATCTAGCCAACAGCCTTCTTCAAAATGGCAAAATCAGCTGCTTCATAGCTTGTTGCACGCATGCTTCAGCCTGCAATATTAGAGTTTCCCTGCCCCTATATTTATACCTAACAAAAATCATCAAACAGCTCAGTAATTGACCAATAAAACGGAACGTATTTGGGAGAGACCTCATGGAACTAGGCATTGGTGCAAAAATACTGGTTGTTGATGACGAACCAATAAATAGAGATATTCTCGCCAATTTACTGATGCAGGAAGGTTACGACGTACTTTGTGAAAAGAACGGTGAAAATGCACTTCAGGCCATGCCTGGTTATGAGCCAGATTTGGTATTGCTTGACATCATGATGCCGGGAATTGACGGTTTTGAAGTCACACGCAGATTAAAGTCCTCTCCCGAATTTCAATACATACCGGTGGTGCTACAAACCGCATTGGATGACCGCGAATCCTGCCGACGGGGCCTAGAACTTGGCGCCGAAGATTATATTACTAAACCCATTGATGCCATTGAACTTTTGGCCAGAATTCGTAACCTGCTGCGACTTAAAAGACTGAACGACCTGTTAACACATAACAACCGGATATTAACGGACTATGATAGCCTAACGGGGCTGCCCAACCAAAAGCTGTTCACCCAGTTATTAAAAAAGACCGTTGAAGACAATCAAGCAACAACTTCGGACGCAGGACTTATTCTGATAAGTACTCGCAACTTTACCGACATTAGCAAAATCCACGGCGCGGCATTGGGGGATCTAATACTGCAAGAGATGGCGAAGCGGCTGTTGCATACCAGGGACAAGCAGACAGAGCCTTGCCATATCAACAACGATTTGTTTGCCGCTATTGTTAACGGCCCTGAACTAAGCGTGGTTCGTTACGCTAAACAGATACAAAGTGAGTTTAAAAAACCTTTTATCGTCGACAATCAAGAGGTTTTTATCAGCAGTCGCATGGGGCTTGCTCTCTACCCCGTTGATGGTAGCGATTGGGAAACCCTGTATCGGCACGCAGAAATGGCGCTGGATAACGCCAAGCAGGTTGGCACCAACACTTACCGATTTTTCTTGCCTACTATGGACTTAATGACGATAGAACGAGTAACTCTGGAACAGGACCTGCACCGCGCACTACAGAACAATGACTTTATCCTTCACTATCAACCTCAGGTGGATCTTTTCAACGGCGAGATCAAAAGTACTGAAGCGCTCATTCGCTGGCAACACCCCAGATTAGGGTTTATTCCACCAGGGGAATTTGTCCCCCTCGCGGAAGAATATGGACTGATCATACCCATCACTCAGTGGGTATTGAACACCGCCTGTGAGCAGAATAAGAGGTGGCAGAGCATGGGCCTTCCCAACCTAACTATCGCCGTCAATATCTCAAGCCACCACTTTCAAAACGGGCAACTCCTACTCAACGTATCCGAAGCATTACAGGCAAGTGGTTTAAGTGCCGAATATCTGGAACTTGAGATCACTGAAGGCGTTATGCTAGAAGATAGCGACAGAGTGATGGCAACCTTGAAAAAATTGAAAGAACTGGGCGTTCAGCTTTCCATTGATGACTTCGGCACCGGTTATTCCAGCCTGAGTTACCTCCAAAGACTAGACGTTGATCGTATTAAAATTGATCAATCATTTGTAAATAATATCACGACAAATCCCGGTAATGCGGTCATAGCCCGCAGCATAATCAACATGTCTCATCAGTTTGACTTTCATGTGATTGCTGAAGGAGTAGAGACCGAGGCTCAACTCTGTTTTCTATTGCGTCATCACTGCGATGAAATTCAAGGCTACTACTTCAGCCGCCCACTACCTGCCGATGAATTAGAAAAACAATTAAGAGAGGGGCGTCGTCTTTTCGTAGAAAATATGCAACCGGATGTTCACAAACGCACGCTGCTGATTGTTGACGATGAGTTCAATATCACCTCTGCCTTAAACCGTATATTACGACGCGAAGGCTACCATATCCTGTTGGCTACCAGTGGCGAGGATGGGCTTGAGTTATTGGCCAAACACAACGTCAGAGTTGTTTTGTCCGACCAACGGATGCCAGGAATGAGTGGCTCAGAATTTTTAATGCGGGTCAAAGATCTTTATCCTGACACGGTGAGAATTTTGCTGACAGGCTATACCGAACTTGATTGCGCAGTTAAGGCGATTAACGATGGGATGATATATAAATTTTATACCAAACCCTGGGACGATCACCAGCTGAGAGAGAATATCAGGGATGCTTTCCGGCACCAGGAAATGGCAAGGGACTTGATGCAACTTCGATTAAAACTTCACAAAGCCGAATCACAGTAATCGTTAACTATTTAACGGAAGATATTATCAGTCTCACACCAAAGGCGCCGGGCGCCGACGATTCTCAGCTACAAACAGAATTTCCCTATTCGGCACTGGTATTTTCTAAAAAGCAGATTCAATAAAGATAACAACAAAGGGAGAGTCATGAAATATCCAGATTTTATACCCAACTCTAAATCATCACTCTGGGGTGGTATCGCGTTGGTTATTGTCATCACCTATGGCACGATCAGTTTTTATGGCATGAATTCGCTACAAAATACCGCCGAATGGGTAAATCACACCCATGAGGTTATCGCTATGGCAGCGGATATTGAAAAAAACATCATTGACCTGGAAACCGGTCAACGTGGTTTTTTGATTACCGGCGAGGATAGTTTTTTAGAGCCTTACAATGATTCACGCGCGAAACTATTTGACCTGCTGGAGGCTACCCGCAATATAGTCAGCGATAATCCCAAGCAGGTGGATCGACTGACAGCCGTGGAGGAATTATTAAAAGAATGGTTTAAGCAAGCTGGAAGTAAGGAGATCAACGAACGGCGTAAAGTGAGAACGGGCGTCAAAGACGCTGATTATCTGCAGGAGCTACTGAGCCAAGGTACAGGAAAAGACATATTCGATAATATTCGCGTTGTATTGGCCGAAATGAACGCGGCCTTTCAAGCATCCAATAACCTGGATTCCCTTAATCTGACACTGGCTATCGCCAAAGATTTAGTGGAGATGGAGACCGGCGAACGTGGCTTTCTAATTACCGGTAAAAAGAATTTTTTGGCCCCCTTCGAGCTAGGGAAGCAGCAGTTGGGGGAACATATCGATCAGCTCCACATGTTGATTAACCGTGCTTATGATCGGCAAGCGATGCACAAAGACATCGCTACAGTCCAAGATCTCGCGCAGCAGTGGAGAAGTCAGGCTGGCGAACCTGAAATTAAGCTTCGTCGCGATGTAAATAAGGGAAGAAAACAGTACCAGGATATGGAACGAGTACTGTCAAAAAAACAGGGGAAGAACATACTGGATAAGCTGCGTGGGCAATTAACCGAGATGAGCGCACGGTTCGAACGCGGCAATAATCAACACGGTCAAAACCTGATTTTAAGCATAGCCAAAGCAATGGTGGATCAGGAAACAGGGCAACGCGGTTTTATGCTTACCGGTAAAGAGGCGTTTCTGGCCCCCTACCTCAGCGGACAACAAGCACTGGAGCAGCATTTAAACGCTTTAAAGATATTAGTCAATAAGGCCTATGATATTAATTCTAGCCGTCGTTCTCTCAACAAGGTCGAACAGTTAGCAAAAGAGTGGCTAGAACAGGCCGGAGTACCAGAAATAGAAGCGCGACAAGAGATCAACAAATATCCGGTCACATTGAAAAGTGTGATCGCGCTGATAAAAGCAGAAACCGGCAAAAATATTATGGATGAGATGCGCACATTGTTGCTCACATTTATACAGATTGAACGTGTTCTGATGGAAAAAAGGCAGGCGGAAGCCACAGCCACCTCTCGGTATACATTGTGGATCATGTTGTTCGGCACCTTGGCGATAGTCATATTCGCCATCACCATTGTTCGCACTAGCAATACACTACAAACACAAACGAAAGAGCTGGAAAGCGAGCGAAACAAATTAGAGCAGCAGGATTGGGTAAAAAGCAATTTCACCGAGATTACCAGCAAAATTCAGGGCCTGAGAGATCTACAGGTCTTCGCCGAAATCATTCTCAAAGAATTGGTACCGAGACTGGATGCTCATCTGGGACTGTTCTACATCACCGACACAAATAATGACAATGAAAAGGTATTATCCCTGCTCGGAAGCTACGCTTATCAAAAAAGAAAAGAAGTTTCCAACAGTTTTAAATTCGGTGAAAGCCTGATCGGGCAAAGTGCACTGGAAAAGAAATCGATACTGCTGACCAATGCACCGAGTGACTACATACAGATCTCCTCTGGCTCAGGTTCGGCAGCACCGAACAATATCATCGTATTTCCTCTTCTATTTGAAGATATGGTATTGGCAGTTATTGAGGTCGCATCACTAACAGCGTTTACAGATTTGCAGCAGGAGTTGATCGACCAAATCGCCCACAATTGCGGTGTCATTTTTAACAATATCGACGCCCAGATACGTACTGAAGAGCTGCTGCAACAATCTCAGACTCAGTCAGAAGAGTTGCAGACGCAGCAGGAGGAGCTGCAGGTTTCAAATGAGAATCTAGAGGAACAGACACAACGGTTACAAGCCTCTGAAGAAGAGCTTAAACAGCAAAGCGAGGAGCTACGCGTTGCCAATGAAGAAATGGAGGAAAAACAACAAACCCTGCAAAGACAGACCAATGAACTTAAATTGGCCAAAAATGATCTTGAAATCAAAGCACAAGATCTCACCCAGGCCAGTAAATACAAAACTGAATTTCTCGCCAATATGTCTCATGAACTGCGCACACCGCTGAACAGCCTGTTGATTCTTTCCAAGGAGCTAACCAAAAATAAAGAGGGTAACCTGAACGAACATCAGGTGGAGGACGCGACGATTATCTATGAGGGCGGACAGAGTTTACTGAACCTGATCAACGATATTATGGACCTCTCCAAAGTGGAAGCCGGTATGCTTACCGTCCACAACGAGGAAGTCGTTCTGGAAGATCTGGGTAAAAACCTTGAGAGGCTGTTCAATGGTGTCGCTATCGAAAAGGGATTGACATTTACCATTGAGCAGGATGACCGTATGCTCAATACTATTGTCAGTGACGAATTACGCCTGGAGCAAATACTGAAGAACTTTCTCTCCAATGCCTTTAAGTTCACAGAAAAAGGCAGCATAGCACTCAGCATATTCCAACCCGATGACTCTGTTCGATTCAAGCAAGCGCATTTATCAGCACAAAAAGCCATCGCCTTTGCCGTTACAGACACCGGCATTGGTATACCAGAGCAAAAGCAGCAGGCCATATTCGAAGCCTTCCAACAGGAGGACGGCTCCACCAGCAGAAAATATGGGGGTACTGGTCTGGGACTGACTATTTCCAGAGAACTGGCCCACCTCTTGGGCGGGGAGATTACGCTACAAAGCAAAAAGGGCGAAGGTTGCACATTCACGCTCTATCTGCCGTTACATGCCGAACAACCGGCAGAAATGCCACAGCAGCATTTTGTTGCAGACAGTGCCGGACAAATATTAACCTCCCACCTGGTCTCCACCCCGTCCACCGGACACGAAGCTATACCGATCAAATCAAAGGACAAACAGCCACTGCCTGCTGCTATCGAGGCCTTTATGCCCGATGACAGAAGAGCCATTCACGAGGGTGACAACACCTTACTGATCATCGAAGACGATAGGCATTTTGCCAAGATCCTGATGGATATCGCACACGAAAGCGCCTTTAAGTGTATTGCCGCAGACAAGGGGCGTGATGGTGTATTTCTCGCCATCGAATACACTCCCGACGGTATTCTGCTCGACATCGGCCTTCCGGATATCGACGGGATCAATGTACTAGAACAACTGAAATACAATCTCATTACCCGACATATTCCGGTTCATATTATATCGGGGCTGGATAAGAAGCAGGCATCACTGCACCAGGGTGCGATCAGTTTTATCGAAAAACCCGCCGATGCGGAAGAGATAAAATCAGTGCTCTCGCGCATTGTTTCACACAGTGATGAAACAACCAAAAACATTTTGGTTGTCGAGGATGACACCTGCAGCCAAAAAGCAATTCAGCGCCTGATTAAAACCAAAGGCGTGGACTTAACGTTTGCCTCGACTGGAAAAGAGGCCGGTGAAAAACTCGACGCCAAAAACTACGACTGTATTATTCTGGATCTTGGTTTACCAGATGTCAGCGGTATTTCCGTACTGAACAAAATCAATGCGATGCCCAGTGCCAAACCTCCAGTCATCGTTTATACCGGTCAGGAGATATCTGATCAGGATCAGCTGACACTGAGCAAATTTGCCGCCGATATTATTATTAAGGGTGCAGAATCACCCGAACGTCTACTAGACGACGTTTCCCTGTTTCTTCACAGTGTCGCGACCAATCTCTCCGACGAACAGAAAAAGACTATCAGTATGCTGCATGATGAAGATTCAATGTTGCGAGGCAGAAAAATCATGTTGGTCGATGATGACATGCGTAACGTATTCGCCATGTCCCGTCAGCTGGGCGAAGCCGGACTCAATGTAACCATGGCCGACAACGGACAAAGCGCGCTGGATCTACTCGAAACACAGTCCGATACCGAACAGCGATTTGAGTTAATTCTGATGGATATTATGATGCCAGTGATGGACGGCTACGAAGCAATGCAGCATATTCGCAAAATGCCGGAGTACAAGCAGATACCGATTATTGCGCTCACCGCCAAAGCAATGCCCGAGGACAGGGCTAAATGCCTCGAAGCCGGTGCCTCAGAATATATTATGAAACCGGTGGATATGGAAAAGTTGCTCTCCATGTTGCGTGTTTGGCTGTATAAGCACCATTGACCCTATGAGTACCATTGACCCTATAAGTACCATTAACCATGAAAGATAAAAAGTTGGAAAATTTTGAGATAGATATTTTTCTGGAAGCCATTTTCCAGCGCTACGGTTATGACTTTCGCGATTACGCCAGGGCCTCTCTAAAAAGGCGTATCGAAAATCGTTTAACGCTCTCCGGACTTAAACACGTATCCGAGATGATACCCAAAATTCTCTATGAAAAAAGATTCTTTGAAGAATTTCTCAATGACATGTCGATTACCGTCACGGGCATGTTTCGCAATCCGGCGGTATTTAAAGCTATCCGAGAACAGGTGATTCCAAAATTAAGCACCTATTCCAGGATCAACATCTGGCATGTCGGTTGTGCCACTGGTGAAGAGGTGTACTCCATGGCCATCCTGCTGGAGGAGGAAGGATTGCTGGATAAAACTCGTATTTACGCCACCGACTACAACAATCGCTCGCTGGAGCAGGCAAAAAAAGGGATCTACCCCGCCGATATGATGAAGCAGTACACGGAAAACTACCTGCAATCCGGCGGCAGGAATTCGTTCTCCGATTACTATTGGGCAAATTACGATTCGGTAAAAATTAAAGAATCTTTTAAAGACAAAATCACTTTTGCTCACCATAATTTAATGCAGGATCGTGCATTTGCCGAGATGCATTTAATTATGTGTCGAAATGTGTTGATCTATTTTGATAAACCTTTGCAAAATAAGGTGCTGAAGTTATTACGCGACAGTCTTATTCATCGCGGTTTTCTGGTATTGGGAGACAAAGAGTCAATTTCATTCACAGACGTCTGTGATGATTTTACCGAGTCTGATGGTCGACTACGCATTTACAGGAAAAATGTTCCTTATGAAATCCAGTTATGATGCCGTAGTAATAGGAACGTCAATGGGAGGAATGGATGCTTTGAACACAATCCTATCGGCATTACCGACTGACTTTTCCATACCCATTATGGTTGTTCAACATCAATTGGCCAGCGCAGACGAATTTCTAAGCGCTTACCTGAACCGAAACAGTCCGCTGAATGTCAAACACCCCTACTCCGGCGAGAAGATCGAACCGGGGACTGTGTATATCGCTCCGCCGGGATACCACCTGTTGGTGGAGGAAAATGGCACACTCAGCCTATCCGTGGATCTACCTGTCAATTATTCCATCCCCTCCATCGACGTGCTGTTTGAATCCGCCGCCGATGCTTATGAAGAGCGGCTGATAGGCATAATACTTACCGGTGCAAGTGCTGACGGCGCGAAAGGATTAAAGGCAATTAAGGATCTCGGTGGTTTAAGCATCGTGCAAGACCCAAGTACTGCTGAAGCCGACATTATGCCGAAAGCGGCAATTGCAGTCACAGAAATTGACCACGTGACACCCTTGAGTGAGATAGCCGCTTTGATTAGGAGCATCTGTAATGACTAAGCTACGACCCATGTTGCTGATTGTCGACGATGAGCCGAAGAATTTACATGCGATGAAACGTCTCGTTGAACATATGGAGGTAGATATCGTTGAGGCAGCATCTGGACAAGAAGCATTGCGCGCGGTGTTATATCATGATTTTTTCATGATATTGATGGATGTGCAGATGCCGGAGATGAACGGTTTTGAAGCAGCTACGTTGATTCTCGACAACCCCAAAACCTCACATATCCCGATTATATTTGTGACTGCCATCAGTAAAGATGAGCGCTTTACGCTTAAGGGATATCAGACCGGGGCAGTAGACTATATATATAAACCCGTGGATCCACAAATATTGCAGGGCAAAATCAGAGTATTTCGTGAACTTTGGTCTCGGCGGATAGAACTTCAGGAGAGTAACAATCGGCTGGAACAACTCAACAAGCAATTGACGGAAACTGGTTCAGCTCTAAAAACTGCCAACAACAGCCTGCAGCAAGAGATACGGGAACGAATGAATACCGAACAGGCCTTACTGCTGGCTCGCGAAGAAGCAGACTCTGCCAACCAAGCCAAAAGTGAGTTCCTGGCCAATATGAGTCACGAGATCCGGACACCACTCAATGCAATTACCGGATTTATTCACTTGGTTCTGAAAACTACACTAAGCAAAAAGCAGCGCAACTATCTAAACAAAGTTAAACTGTCCTCTAACAACCTGCTCAATGTCATCAATGATATTTTGGATTTTTCTAAAATCGAAGCAGACAAAATCGATATCGAGTATGTCCCTTTTGGTCTCGACAATGTTTTGGAAAATCTAATCAATATGATGGCCGTTAAGGCTGACGAGAAAGGTCTTGAGTTGCTAGTCGACTGCGCGCCTGGACTACCGAAACACTTAATTGGAGACCCCCTTCGTCTAGGGCAAATTCTGATCAACCTCACCAACAATGCCATCAAATTCACTGAAAAAGGCGAGGTATTGATTGCCATTGAACTCTTGGTGCAGGAGAACTCTACCGCAAAGATACGCTTTAAAGTCAGCGACACCGGCATCGGTATGACGAATGAACAGGTCGCACGGCTGTTTCAGCCATTCAGTCAGGCAGACAGTTCCACCACCCGAAAATACGGCGGAACCGGCTTGGGACTTGTGATCAGTCACAAATTATTGAAGCTTATGAACGGCGAAATCAGTGTTGTCAGTGAGCCAGGTAAAGGCACATCCTTCACCTTTACCCTCCCCTTCAGCTGTAGCTCCGAAGACTGCACAACCACAAAAATCTCTACGCAAATACAACAAGCACAGGTTCTTGTGGTAGATGACAATCAAATGGCCCGCAGTATCCTTGTGGGTATATTACGTTCCCTGGGAATCGATGCTAATTCGGTGGATTCCGGTGAAGCAGCACTCAAGGAGCTTCACTGTCAATCAGAGGATAAACCCTATGACCTGGTATTATTGGACTGGAAAATGCCTGGCATGGATGGATTGGAAACCGCCTACCGTATTCAAACTGATAATCAATTTGAAAAAACACCACATATTGTAATGATGACGGCCTATACCCAAGACGAAATTTATTCTCTAGCTCAGGCTCAACAACTATCATTGGAGAGGGTTCTGTCCAAACCGATTACCCCATCGCAGCTGCTAGAATCCTTACAAAGTGCACTGTGTTCCTCAGGTGACCTGATAACCGTGGCTGATAATACAGCAGTAGATCAAACTAATAATATCGCACTGCTCAAGGGCAAAAGAGTGCTCTTGGTCGAGGATGACGAACTAAATCAGGAAATCGCCATTGAGCTACTCAGATTTGCCGGTCTGAATGTAACATTAGCTATTCACGGACAGCAGGCTGTCGATACATTGATGTCCAAATCGGAAGTAGACCCACCATTTGATATCGTGTTGATGGACTGCCAAATGCCGGTTATGGACGGATATGAAGCAACGAAAGAGATTCGTCGCAACAAACTCTTCTCAAAACTCCCGATTATAGCGATGACCGCAAATGCGATGGCCGGCGATCGGGAAAAATGTCTGGCCGCAGGCATGAATGATCACCTGGCCAAACCCATTGATTCCCAACAACTGTACAATATCCTCAATCGCTGGGCCAAAGCGAAGCCAGTGCTGTCACCTCTTAATCAACCACCACTTAATCAACCACCACTTAATCAACCACCACTTAATCAACCACCACTTAATCAACCACCACTTAATCAACCACAAGCCCATCCCACTGAAAGTGGCGCGTCAAATGAGTTTGCGTTATCCGATATTCCAGGAATCAATGCTGAATTGGGGATAAACATGGTTGGTGGCAACAAGGACTTTTATTGGAAGATATTACTAAAGTTCGTTCGACAATATCACGGGGTAGTGGATGAAGTACGTAACAAACTACTCGCCGGCCAATGGGAAGAGGCGCAAAGGGTGATTCATAATATTAAAGGCTCTTCTGGAAGTATAGGGGCTGAATCGCTGCATGATGCCGTCATCAATCTGGAGCAACTCATTGCAAAGAGAGAGCTTGATGATATTGAGACAGCGCTCAAACCTCTGTTTCAAGCCACAGAACAAATTTTTCAGAAGGTCACCCAATTTGCCGACTATGAGGATCCTTAATTGGGGTCACCCCTTAGGAGCAAAGTATTGGACGATTGACACGACATCGGCGTCACTAAACATATTAAGTGGGCGGCATAAACCGATGAAGGTTCGGCAGCTTTGTTTGATTCCTTCTCCATTATTATTTCTAAAATCTGCAATGGTTTTAAACCTGGCGCAAGTCGTTCAGTTTGCCACACCAGCTCAATATTACGTTTGGCCTCTCGCTCTGATCGGCCTGAGGATTGAATACGGTTCAAGGATTTTATGTGCGATCTAAATGGAAAAGCTACCCTCAACTAAGCTGTTATGGTCTAAACTTATGGTTAGAACCGTTATCAGAGGGTCGTTCAGAAACGGTGATTGCAGCGCAGCACAGTGAGATAATCAGGAACCATCACGATTATCTGTTGCTTGGCGTTGCCATTGCATAGCTGAGGTAGGTCATGTCTGAAACCAAGCTGCTGGTCGTAGATGACAACACCAAAAATCTACACGCGTTACGCCGTATTATAAGATTACCGGCAAAGAATGTGGTGGAAGCAATGTCCGGCAAGGAAGCCCTGCAGAAAGTGCTACATAACGAGTTCTTCCTGGTGTTAATGGATGTGCAAATGCCTGACATGGGCGGATTCGAGACCGCTTCACTAATTCTGCAGAATCCCCAAACTGCCCACCTACCTATTATTTTTATGACCGCTCTCAGCAAGGATGAGCATTTTGCGCTGGAAGGCTATGACATTGGTGCCGTTGACTATATCTACAAACCACTTGATCCAGTGGTACTGAATAGCAAGATCGCCGTATTCCAAGAGTTGTGGCAGCAACGGAACCAGTTGCAGGAAAGCAATCGCTTGTTAACCAGCTTAAATCAAAAATTAGAGGACACCCGTGCCGAGCTAGAACGCAGTAATGAGGCGTTGTTGCATATATCCCAGCGTGATGCCTTAACCGGGCTAACCAATCGCCGGTATTTTTTATCAGCTCTGGAAAAAGCGGTGGCCCGAGCCCACCGCAACAAGGGTCATCTAGCCGTATTTTTCCTGGATCTGGATCACTTCAAGGAAGTAAACGATACTTTGGGGCACGACGCGGGTGATGATTTGCTGGTAGTGGTGGCCCAGCGCCTGTGCAACGCCGTGCGTACCGGCGACATGGTCTGTCGCCTGGGAGGGGATGAATTTGCAGTGCTGGCCGAGGGCATAAAGGAAAAATATGCTGCTAGCACCATTGCTCAGCACATGCTGGATGAAATCGGTCTGCCGATCAGTCTCAAGGGGCATCCTCACAAGATAAGCTTCAGCATTGGTATTTCAGTTTACCCTGAGTGTGGGAAGGACTGCGAGCAATTGATACAGTCGGCCGACACTGCAATGTACCGAGCTAAAAAAAGTGGCCGCAATAATTACCAATTTTTTAGTCGTGATTTGAACTCTCTTGCGGGTGAGCAAACCCGCTTAATCGAGGAGTTAACGCGGGCACAAATGAACGATGAGTTTGAAGTCTACTACCAGCCCCAATTCGAAACAGACAGCGGCGCTATGATAAGGTTGGAGGCATTGCTACGCTGGAACCACCCGACGAAGGGGCTCATCAATGCCGATCAGTTTATCTCAGTGATCGAGCGTAGTGACCTGATACAGATGGTGGGTGAATGGGTGTTGATTACCGCTAGCCGGCAGTTTATTCAATGGTCCGAGAAAGGACTGATCGACCCCGATGTAGTCACCCTAGATATCAATATTTCCGCCAGTCAACTGCAACACAAAGCGTTTCTGGAGACCATTAGCTGTATGCTGGATGGATCTGTTATCAGAAGCCAAGGCCTGTGTTTGGACATTGATGAAGAGGTAGTGTCAGAGAATTATGAACTTTGCCGGGATGTCATGAAAAAAATTAATAAAATGGGCGTGGGTTTGTCCATTGATGATTTTGGCACCAGGCCCGCCTTTTTTAAACAACTAAAGCGCTTGCCTATTAATACACTAAAAATTGATCGATCTATTATCGCTGACCTCCCGTCAAATGACAGCATCCAAAACTGGGTAAAAGCGATTGTGCATATGGGACAGGCTTTGAATGCCTCAGTCATGGCCAAGGGGGTTGAGGATGAGCGCCAACAATCCTTACTACTTGAGCTCGGGGTTAACCTGGCTCAGGGTTTTCATTGTGCCAGGCCCATGTCATCTGAAGAAATCACTCGCTTGCTTGAAGAGAGGAAATGAGCAAGCACTTACTATCTCTAATTCCGCATCGCTTGAATCGATAGCAACTAGAGCTATACCAATTTACTTACCGACACCATGCTGGCTGGTAAAGAGGGTTATTACTCGCCGAAGCATGGATTTAAGCCCGCTAGCTAATGTAAGCTATTTATTTAGGTCTGCGTTCACCACATTAAATAGCGTCTCATAAGGAAAGTCTGAGCCGATTTGCTTCAGTGCTGCTAGGGCAAGTTTATCGATTTCAGCCTGTTGCGCTAGGCTTAGCATTTCGCTGCTGCCGCCAATCTTGCCACTGCGTAGCATCACTGTGGCATCTTTTTCCTTAACGAAGGGAGAGCGAGGTGGGGAAAATTGTGCTTCATTGGCTCGCATATGCTCAAAGCTAATGCGTTCAATTACTTTTGAAAACTGGGCACTATTGAGAGCGACACCCATTTGTTTGGCAACTTTTTTGACGCACTCTTCGGGATTTTCTTTTAACTCGTCATAAGTGAACACTAAGACATTGGGTCGGTCTCGCCAACGCCAAAAAGTATCGGTATGTGTTGCCCAAGCCCGGCCTAGCACCTCTGATTCCATGAAAAGATCAAACCAATCCTCCGGGCTAACGTAATCCAACGCATCGAATATGCCGAGGAGAAAATAGTAAGCAGAAACCGTTACTTCTTTAGGGTCGCGAATAACCGTAAGGTAGGTTGCTCTTTCATCATAAGGCACACAATTCGCATCAAGATGGGTTTTTATAATACGAAGACCTGTTGGTGATACATCCCTAGCACTCATATCTGACAGTGGTATGGGGCCGGAACTTGGTGCATCGGGCCAAGCAGCGACATCATGAATATGATCAAATTCGGCGTCTCCATAGAAAGCGATCTGTTGTGCGATTTGCATCATCCAATTTGTTCCACTTTTAGCAAAGGTTGTCACGAAAACATCAGCGGCCTGAGCCTCATAAGATCCAAAGCTTTGCTTTATGGCTTTTGAAAAAAACATTTTTTTGATCGCACGCTTCAGCATTGGTTTAGCTAAACCAATGCGTTTGGCACCGCTCATAACTAATAGAGCACCCAACATGGGGCCACTAAGTGTTCTATTTTTATTGCCTTTATTTTTGTTCATATTTATATCGTCTGTGGTTTAGATCATTGAATCAAAATTTAAGAAACCACTATCCTGATAATTTTCATTTAATAGTGCAAGCCCCTGGCCTTCAAAGCCATAAAGTTGGTCTACATTGTCAATCTAACAGTATCATTATGATTTATGCTCATGACTCATATAATCATAATAATCGCTAGACGCTGTTGAAGCGTCTTATCTGGAAATACAAATAAATGAAAATAAATTACCGTAGTGTAAGTACATCTCACGTTTATATGGCAACTCTAGGAGGGCTGATATTAGTAATTCAGCCTAGTTTATTGTTCGCCATATTGGATATCGATTCGGTGCCCGCTGTCACTTTTGTAGCTCGACTTTTTGGTGCCTTTCTAATTGGCTTAGCCGCAGCTATTTACAGCACTAGAGACCTTACAGGTGAAAATATACCGTTAGTACTGGTCATAGGTAATGCCTGTGTCGATTTTGTCACCACTTTGATTTTTTTAGAGGCAAGCTTAGCAGGAACTTTAAATAATATAGGCTTTATATTAGCCGGTGCCTTTTTTATGAATCTGATATCTTGGGCTATTGTATTGTTCCAATATTCACAACATAAAAAAGCCCCCTTGAAAAGCACTTAAAAGAACAGAGACCTCCTCTCTTAGAGTTAAGCGCATTCAGAGCTTGAACACGAGATATGAAAAGCGTCTAAACTCTACACTCTTCAAAATAAGGCCTGCAAATAATGGGAGGAGTAGGTAGCTCACCATTCATTGGTGACAGATCATCAGTGCCGGAATCATCTTGGGCCTACATCAAAGGTAGGCGCGTTGTCGGTATTTAGTGTTAGAGTTGAGCTGTAACCATGGTTAATAGAGGCGCCGACCCAATTGGCCTGGTTACCACTGAAATCCCCTCCCGCAAGCTGTTTTTCTCCTGAGCTTGAGCAATTTTCTACTCGTCTGTGACGGGGGTAGAATGCTAGTAAGAGAAAATAACTGACATCCTTACAGGTTATCTAGTCGAGCCTATGTATTACTTTTCTGAGAATCGGTGAACTGCAGCCTAATAACCTGCTCACCGGTTTCTGCATGAACTTTTTCTAGCAAAGGGCGAAAGCCATAGTTTGAATAAAATTTTCGGCCAATGGCGTTGGCCTTGAATACTTCTACTTCAAGACTATCGTTTAATATCCGCGCTCTATTCATCAAAGCAAAACCAATACCGCGGCCATGATATTCAGGCTCTACAAAAATTGCCCCGACCTCGTTAACTATCAGAGCAATAAAGCCCACGGTTCTGCCACTAATATCCGCCACCCATGTATCTGTATTCGGCAAGTAAACATTGGGGATGTTATACCGCTCCTGATCAATGAACGATTGCTTCAGAAATGGGTGCGCCAGCTTCGAAGCATTCTCCCATGAAGAAAGCACACCATCTAAATCACATTCTTTATACTGTCGAATTGTGTGTGTCATCTTTATACCTATCGTTTGAAAATCTGAAAGATTAAGGTCTCCATCACGATCACTCGCTTATTCAGGAAAAGTGATGTCAGTCGAAATCTAAGTTTGCCTATGGCAGATAAGAAAATATTGAACAAAAACGACAGTTTTATATATTGACCTGTGGTAGTGCCGATTACAGGTTTAAGGTATCGAGTGAAGTGAGGTTGGTGACTAAAGCCGAAGTCAGCAGCGATATCGCTCCAATTTAAATCACTGTCTTGATGTTGATATATGAAAGTTAATAACTCTTCCAGTAACAATCGACATATTTCGATAGAAGTGGATTAAGGGGTCATAATTAATGGGTTCATAACCGAATGGCACTTACTTAAGCTTTTAAGGGTGCCCATTTTTTAGTACCTCTGCTCGCGCCAAGTGCCTATGTTGTTTCAGCGTTGGATAGGGTTTTGCCCTACGTTTTACCGCTCTTGGCTCCATTCTTCCCGGCCTATTTCCTACCGTTTGCTGTGCAATCAGCATGAATAATATTTGGTTTTTCCCTTGATCCATCTTCGTGAACTGCTGACTCCATGATGACCATAACTGCATACAGTATTTAAAACTGATTGTTCGTGGACAAATATCGGCGAGCAAAGCTGATTTCATCATTAAAAAACGTATCAGGTTGTAGGCTAAAAAATATACCCACATTTTTTTAATTGCCATTTCTGGTGTCTTGCAGCTGAGAATTCCCATTCCCATCGTATCTTTGATATGGCGTATATCTAGCTCTACCGATAAACACGTAATGCCAACAACTCGACAGATAGGAAAACCCACACCCTCTCGCTGACCTTTTTGTTGCGGGTAGATCGCCTGATTACTCGGTGTGTCTGGCATCGTCACTGTCGTACCATCAACAATCCTTACTCGTCGCTTTTTCCAGCGCCATAACTCAATTGTTTGCTCGTCAATCATTGTCCCTAGGTAGCGTGTTAATTCTGAGACCATTTCTTCGGGTAAACGCTTTCTTGCTCGGCAATAGCCACCTGTCTTTGTGCTGCAAATTGATAAGCCGTCACCGACTCTGTGAATCACAGACTTGTTAACACTATTCTGACACGATCGGTCTGAGCTCATCGCCTGAGACAAAAACATGGAAAGTGTTTCTGTCGGCGGATAAAGACGCTCTCTATGCTTAGGTAATAACTCTTCAACCTTGTCTAGCAAGCTATCGCTTGTAAGCACATTAAATAAGCTGACACTGTCAGATGTTTTTCTATAATCAATTATTCGATTCTGTTGATGGCTAAGCGAAGTATCAGTACGATACATGAGGAATGATCCTTTGATGTGTTGTGAGTTTGGCGATTGACAGCCTATCACTGGATCGTTCTTCTATTAATTACGCTTAAGTAAGTGCCATTCGGCTCTGAACCCTTAATTGGAGCCCTTAATTTTTGTCGAAACCAATGTTTTTAGCCAGTTTATAAATTGATCTGAAACGGGAGCGTCTTGCTGCACGCGATATAAGGCCGCAGACCTTTGCATGGCATCTAAGCCGCGAATTTGAGCTAAGAGTTGTGGAAAGTCTTTCAGCCTTTGCTGAGCACTGCTGTAGATTAGCTTGTTGGGGTCAATGCGCTTTTTCTCGATAGCACAACGCACGCGTTTGCTACATCGACAAGCATTAGCACTATCCACCAAGCCACAATTGCCAAGCATGAAGTTGGCTACCTTTTCTCGGGCACGCGACAATCGTTTGCGGTAAGTTGCCTTAGCAAGCTCCAGGGCCATGGCCGCCTCATTGTGCTCAACTTCCAGAATTTCGCCTAAGATGTAAGCCAAGCGCCCCTCTGGATCAAGGCACTGCAACATAGCCAAGGTGCAGCCTACTCGCACCTCATTTAGCAAAAGCTCATGGTCAAGATCTTGAACATCATTTGGATGCTCTTCAAGCCCATGAGTCAAGTCTTCCCCAAAGGCCACGAATGACAAACCCTTGTACTGACGGCCTTGCTTTAGATTCAGGAGATGGTTAATCGCTACGCGGTATGCCCATGTTGTGAACTGACTTTCTCCCCGAAAACTGCTCAAACGAGTAATTATTCTGACCATAATCTCCTGAGTCGCATCTTCTGCGTCGTGTGCATTTCCGGTGAAACGCAAAGCTAAGCTGTACGTCTCTGGCCAAGTCGACTCGATTATCAAACTCAATGCTGTTTTATCACCCGCTTGAACCTGCTCAACCAGCTTTGCAAAGGCATTATTATCTGGTTTTTCTTGAGTAGGGGGTTTCATGGTATTGGTGTCTTTCATCTCGGTTTCTCCTATGAATTCTTAGTCATCGGGATACTAAGAGAATGCAAGCTGTAGCATTGCAATTGAAAGCGCAATGCCAAAAATGTAAGTTCCCAAAGAACCGGCAAAGCGGGCCGGTGTGGGACGACCTAAATCGCCCGTCAGTAGTCCGATCACTATAGAACATCGAGCCAGGGTAGCGCCAACCATACACCATAACACCCACGTTTGCGGGCCTTGTGTCGCCAGAACATACATCAAAACGGATAACATCGCACTATACTCAGCGGTATTACTATGTGCACGTACCGCACGCGTCATCCGATGTGAGGCGTCGTCAGGAACGCCAATCATCACGCCAGTTTTACCTCTGACCATCGATACATAAAAACCTAATCCGACATTCAAGAGCCCTAGGCAAGCAATACACGTTAACGCTACGATCATAATTTTTTCCTCATAATTACTGGATGAATTGAAGCCGTTTTTGACATTCAATAACTTAGACAGTGCCAGGTGAGTCGGTGTGACCAGAAAATTATAAAAAATACAATTAGAAGTAACGTCACTGGCGCAACACTAAAGTAATAACTGAGACGCCAATTGTTTCACATCTCCAAGTACCCAAAGCTTCTTGATTTTGCGGCCTTCAAAATAGAATAGTGCTGCACCCTCCCACTGAACGAATTGATGCGTAGCACTAAAGCCTAATAGCTCCCCAGTATGCATTCCGCTAAAGCGCATTTTCGCGAACACTTGCTCGGATTGAGTTAACACTTCCTCAATTACACACCAATACTCCTCCAAACCCCTGTGGATTAAATTGACGTAGGGCACGAAGCTAGCGTGCCCTTTATGATGACTACCAAGAGACCCTTTGAAGTCAAAATCCTGATGCAATAGATCATTCAGCTTAGTGAACTCTTTTTGCTCCCACACTTCAGTATAAAATCGTTGGACTTGAGACCTGTAAAGCGCCGATGTTTGATCACTCTCGTTCATCGTCTAGTTCACTTACTCATCAATGACGCTAGATGACTATCACGCTTAAGTACGAAGTTTCTCAGCAATTCAGGGTAATCATCTCTGACTGCCTGTTTGACGGACAGACGTTTACTAAGCGCCTCGCGCCAATTATTGATCTGTTCCAAATCTTCAAATAAGTGCAAGTTGGCGTATGCTTCAAAAGTATCGAAATATCTGAAAATAGGCCCATAAACCGCGTCAATCAGCGAGAAGTTATCCCCAGCAAAATATTCTCCTTGTTGGTTTTCATACTCGGTCTCCAGAAACTGATTGATAGATTTAAATTTATTCTGAATCACCTTAGATTTTGATTGATACTGGCTGGCATCAGGCGCGTTATATAAGCCGCCTATATCATTCAGAATACTCGAGCCAAATTCAATCCAGGCACGATGCTTTGCCTTAACAAGTGGACTGGAAGAATGAAGATCCCCTTTGGTTACTTCGTTGAGGTACTCTGTGATGACATTCGACTCAAAAAGAACATGCGCATCATTCACGACTAAAATGGGAACCTTTCCTAGCGGAGAGAGTTTCAGGAACCACTCAGGCTTGTTCGCAAGATCAAGATCAATCCGCTCAAAATCAATACCTTTTTCCTTCAAGGTGATAACTGAACGTTGAACATAAGGGCATAAGCTGTGACTGATAAGTTTAAATTTGGTTTGGTTACTCATTGCTGTTTCTCCGGTATGGCTTAGTGAATTGAGCACACTATACCTATTGCGCATTCGCACCAAAATCATCAACATATGCATAACAAGTTTGCAAATTTGCAACTGACTGTCATTTTACGTTTTAAGCAACCCTAGGAGAGATAAATGGACTGGAATGCACTGAGAACCTTCTTGGCAATCGCTCGAAACGGCTCTATTGCAGGCGCAGCCAGAGAACTAAAAGTAAATCACTCAACTGTATTCCGGCGAATAAATACCTTTGAGGAGCAAATTGGAAATCGTTTATTTGATCGACTCATTGAGGGCTATCAGTTAACGCAAGCAGGTGAGGAGATGTTTGTTCGCGCAGAAGAAATAGCCAACTCTTTTGATAATCTGGAGCGCCATATTTCCGGGCGAGATTTTAAGCCAAAAGGTACGGTTACCCTCACTGCACCTGACAATATCGCTTATCATTACTTGCCAGATTATCTTGCTGAATTCAGACAACTCTACCCAGATATCCAGGTAGAGTTATTGGTGAGCAACCAGGATTTTAACCTGAATCGAAGAGAAGCCGATATTGCCCTACGTGCAACAGCCAAACCACCTGAGCACCTTGTCGGCAGAAAAATCACCGATATTCCTTGGGGTGTCTATAGTAGTCATCAATATGATATCGACTTGGTAGAGAAGGATATTGATTTCTCTCGGCATCGACTCATTGGCGCGGCCGGCATGATGAGCTCTCTACCCGCATTTCGCTGGCTGGACAAATGCCATAGCGACAACATCGTCACCAGGTGCAGTGACTTGGTTTCCATGTCCTATTTGGCAGAAAGTGGAATAGGTCTGGCTTTTTTGCCTGACGACCAAAATAGAAAGGGATTGAAACGGCTTCGAAAGTTTGAACCAGGCCAGCATAGCCACCTTTGGCTACTCACTCACCCCGATTCACGTCAAGTTGAAAGGATAAAGTTGTTAGTGGCTTTTCTAAGCAATGCCTTTAAAGCAGACCTTAGAATTAGTGATATGTCCTGACATATTCATGTCGTTGTCAAAAGGCCTCTTCAAGTGGGAGCTAATACTCGAAGAAGGCCCAAAACAAAGAATGTTTCCGGTTTAGGCAGGAATGAGCCTTCTGGTTGAAGAGATGCCATAAGCACCGTCACCCAATAGTGCTTGTGTCAGAGCGGCAATCGCTAAGAACAGAGGATATTCCCACCCGCCATTGGCATTGGTAAACAACCAACCATTAGACCCGTGTGCCCAGGTCGCCCCCAGCAAAACGGGAACTAATAAGATAGAGAAAAAGCGCGTCTTAAAGCCCAGTATCAATGCGCCTCCAGCAATGGCTTCGATAACGAACACCAGATAAGCGAGCGCGCCAGGTAATCCAATCGACTCAAAATACTGGGAAGTTCCCGCCAAACTGAACACCACCATTTTTAAGTACAGGCTATGAGCAATCATGATTGAGCCAAGCGCGACTCTTAGAAGTAATGCGGCCATTTGGTCATGTGTGTAATTCATATTCATTCTCCTGATTAGTATTAATGTGTGGAGAACTATAGCGATTGTGATTACGCACAACAATCATCAACTTCTGCATACTATTATTGCATAAATGCAATACCTAGATATTACTCATTGCCAGCAGTAAAAGGTTAAGTAGAAGCCTGATAGAAC
>Ga0209290_1000615_pt1 | contig 23591 bp, 15 predicted proteins | sample EN1Hudsemesocosm_2_FD_184632 | JGI IMG/M metagenome (GOLD analysis project Ga0209290, IMG submission 184632) | Methane-oxidizing microbial communities from mesocosms in the Hudson Canyon - EN10B Hudson Canyon (SPAdes) (version 2) | ecosystem: Environmental > Aquatic > Marine > Cold seeps... | reverse complement strand
ATTGTTCAGGTTGGTTTTCAAATAGTCGATGAATTTGTTGGCAGCAATCGTGGCGATGGTGGTTTCGGATCTACCGGGCGTAAGTAAGGATGTGATAAAGCCAGGGGAAATTAGGTAAATATATGATGCTATTTAAGAAAAAAGCAGATGTTGTGAAAGAGCTTGATGCGACACAGAATAAGAAAAAAGCAACTAAAGCTAATGGACACAAGCATGTTAGCGCAGGTAAAAAATTACATGCCTGGATTTTTCAAACAAGTTTGTTGGTTATTTTCTTTTTCGCGATTGCCAGTCTTTTACTCGAATACTTATTTATAAACGAGTCTGAACAGCAGCAGCAGAACACTATTAAGAATGCGCTGTCTGTTACCGTTAAACAGAGTCTGAATTTTTACCTTAAAGATAAGTTCAATGCTATTTCGGATCTATCTTCCACTGGCGAAGTTGTCGCTTCATTGAATGATGCTCTTAAACGGCAACAAATTAACGCTTTACTCAAGGGTTTGTGGCGTGAACTGGATCAGTTTTACATGGTTCCCTTGTCGGATTTTTCTCAAGTTAATCAACTGTATCCTGAGCTAAGTTTTGCAAGTATTGACCTTTTAAGGCGTGCAGTTAAAGGCGAGAAAGTGGGAGTTGAAGCTTTTAAAAATCAAGATGATTGGCTTTTTCAAATTGCAATAAAAGTACAGTCGGAAGTTGAAGGTATTCATTCTGAAGGGGCCTTATTGGCGATATTTAATTTATCAGCGCTTAAGCCTTTGTTAAACCTCCCTCAGCAATTACCGTCTGGCGAACTAGCACTTGTTACGATGCAGGATAGAGTGGTTCTTTCTCAGGGGCGCGGAGACTTACAAGGCGCTGTTTACCAAGGTACTCAACTTGCGCAATGGCGAATACGTTATGCGCCAGAGCAAAGTCAACTTATGCGCCTCGATCGCACTCTGTTTTGGGCTATATTAGGGGGCATAGGCTTTATTCTGGCAGTTGCTGTATTAATTATTTGTCGTCTTAATGTTAATCTAATTCGTCAGGATTTACAGTTAGCCACACAGGTGATAAAAGCATCAATACCCAGTGAGGGGCCTGTGCCTAATAAATTCGTTTATGGTGAGCTGTTTTCAATGGCAGATGCGAGTGTTCAGCAGGCACGTAAGCTCTTATCTGAAGTTAAAGCGAGCGTTAAACAAGAAAAGAAAATAAAAGCACAGGTAGAGAATGACAAGGCCATACAAAATGCAAATCAGGAAGATCGAGATGCGCCGTTATTTGATGATGACTTATTAGACCTGGATGTGCTTTCTGATGCGGCGGTCGACGGTGTAAGCAATGATGACTTAGGTAATGACTTTGACGCTGGATCGGAGGCGGTGGTACAAGAGCTTGAGGAGTTAGATTTAGACGTACCTCAGTCGATTTTCAGATCTTATGATATTCGGGGTATTGTAAATGAAACCCTGAATGAGGGAATTGTTGAATTGCTCGGAAAATCCATTGCGACAGAAGCGCTGGCGCAAGGCCAGACTGCAATGTGTGTGGGTTATGATGGTCGTTTGTCTAGTGTTGAATATTGTAAGGCTTTAAGCAAGGGCATTTTAAGTACGGGAATGGATGTAATTATAGTGGGTCAGGTACCCACGCCTGTTTTATATTTTTCTACTTATCAATTTGAGACCGGTAGTGGAGTAATGATTACCGGTAGTCATAACCCGAGTAATTATAACGGTTTCAAAATGATGATAGATGGTAATACGCTAGCAGGCGATGATATTCAAAAGCTTTATAATCGTATTATTTTGCAAGACTTTTCAGTTGGGCAGGGTTCGAGAACCGAGCGGGATGTCACCCGTGATTATCTAGATACTATCTTGAATGATATTGCAGTCGCTGCGCCACTTAAAGTGGTATTGGATGCAGGGAATGGTGTTGCTGGGGGTATTGCTCCTGAGCTAATTGAGGAGCTGGGTTGTGAAGTTATTCCTCTTTATTGTGAGGTTGATGGTAATTTTCCGAATCATCACCCTGATCCAGGTAAGCCTGAAAATCTTCAGGATCTTATTGCAGCAGTAAAAGAACATGATGCTGATATAGGTCTTGCTTTTGATGGTGATGGTGACCGTTTAGGTGTCGTGACTAATACAGGGAAAATTATTTGGCCTGACCGTTTGCTCATGTTATTTGCCCGCGACGTTGTATCTAGGAACCCAGGGGCTGATATTATTTTTGATGTGAAGTGCTCAAGACGTCTAAATGGTTTGATTAGCAGCTATGGCGGGCGTCCGGTTATGTGGAAAACTGGTCACTCCCTTATTAAAGCTAAAATGAAAGAAACAGGCGCTTTATTGGCGGGTGAAATGAGCGGTCATATATTCTTTAAAGAGCGCTGGTATGGCTTTGACGATGGCTTATATAGCGCAGCGCGACTCCTTGAAGTATTAGGTATTGAGGATAAGACTTCTGATGAAGTATTTGCCGGTTTTCCTGAAGATGTGAGTACGCCTGAAATTAATATTGCGGTAACTGATGAGTCTAAATTTGATCTGGTCGATAAACTGTGTGCACTTAAAGATCAGTTCGTAGGCGGGAATATCTCGACTATTGACGGTTTAAGAGTCGACTTTCCAAATGGCTGGGGTTTATGTCGTGCTTCAAATACCACGCCCGTGTTGGTATTAAGATTTGAGGCGGATGATGATGCTGCCTTGGAAGAAATTAAGCAAAAGTTTATCACTCAGCTCAAGCGTGTTGATCCAGCTTTGGATTGTGATTTCTAGCTTGATGGGGCTGAATTGCTCGGAATATAAAATGAAGTGCGATCGACGGTCGTATGCCAAGTAAGTATTAATAGAGAATGATATGAGTTTGAGTAGAGAGTCTGCAACACAAGTTGCTTCAGTATTAAATAAAGCCTTACCTTATATTCAGCGTTTTGCTGGCGCTACTCTCGTGATTAAGTACGGGGGAAATGCTATGGAAAATGAAGAGCTTAAAAATAGTTTCGCCCGTGATGTAGTCTTGATGAAATTGGTGGGTATTAACCCCATTATTGTGCATGGTGGTGGTCCTCAAATAGGTGAGTTATTGGCGCGCTTGAATATTGAAAGTCATTTTGTTGATGGCATGCGAGTAACAGATAGTCAGACCATGGATGTAGTTGAAATGGTTCTGGGCGGTAAGGTAAATAAAGAAATTGTTGCGCTTATCAATAGTAATGGCGGAAAGGCAATTGGTTTGACTGGGAAAGATGCTAATCTGATAAGAGCCAGAAAACTAAATGTTGATAAGGCTTCTCCTGAAGTACAGCGTCCGGAAATTATAGATATCGGGCACGTGGGAGAAGTGGAAAAAATAGATGCCAGTGTGATTAATATGCTGACACAGAGTGATGTTATTCCAGTTATTGCACCTATTGGCGTGGGTGAAGATGGTATGTCTTATAATATCAATGCCGATATAGTCGCAGGAAAAGTTGCTGAAGAGTTAAATGCTGAGAAGCTTATTTTATTGACAAACATTGCTGGCTTGCAGGATAAATCAGGAGAGGTGCTCACAGGTTTATCCACTCGTCAGGTAAATGAGTTGATCGCAGATGGTACTATTTATGGCGGCATGTTACCGAAAATAAAATGTGCACTGGAGGCTGTAAATAGCGGTGTAAAAAGCGCACACATTATTGACGGGCGAGTAAGTCACTCTACCTTATTGGAAATTTTCACGGACGAAGGCGTGGGCACGCTTATCACCAATAATGACCTTTAGTTTTAAGCGCCTGATAGGGATTGGTATGACAGCGCTTTTCCTGAGTCTAAGACTTATCTAAAATATTAAATTAAAGTTGTCGGCGTCTCACTGTCAGAGAGTTGATCATGTGGCACACCCATAACTTTATTTCGACCTGCTTTTTTGGCTTCATGCATGAACCTCTCGGCTCTACGAATAAGCTGGTCAGATGTTTCTTTAGTATCAAAGGACGATACGCCAATAGACGCTGTAACAGTGCCTAGTTCAATTTTCTCTGCACTATCGGATAAAGTTTGTTTTGAAAGCTTATCCCGAATATTTTCGGCAACGGCCATTGCGCCTTCATGCAAGGTCTCAGGAAGCAAGATAACGAACTGTTCGCCACAAAAACGAGCAACAAAATCGCTACCCTTAATATTATTTTTTACTAGAGTCGCGACAAAACGAAGGACCTTATCTCCAATGGAGTGGCCAAATTTATTGTTGAATTCTTTGAAGTGATCTAAATCAACGAGTAGTAACGAAAGTGGCTTTGAGTCGGCTTTACTGGTGGAAATATAGTTTTCTATCTCCATATCAAAAGCATGTCGATTGCTCACCTTGGTTAGCGTGTCTGTTGTCGCTTCAGAGTTCAGCTTTGAAACTTCTGAGCGAAGTTTCTTCATTTCTAAAGCCATTGTTTCAAGTGAGGTTTGCATACTCTGAGTCGCATTTTCACGCTTTTTTGTTTCGTCCAGCAGGTGGCCAATCAGATGTTTAATACTGCTTATATCGTTAATGCCTTCAACCTTGGAGGAAAAATCCGCTAAGGTTCGAGAATAATCACTTAGGCTTTTACCCTCTTTGCTCACTTTCTCAAGAAAATCATGAATTATTTCTTTAACACTCTGGCTTAACTGATTGACCGCAGCTTCATGAGCGTCAGAGATGTATTCAGAGTAAAGAGATTGAAGGACTTCGTTAGTGAACGTTGAGCGCTTGTTATCTAATTCTTGAATTGCATTCTGAAGTGCTTGGTTGTCTCCGTTCACATATTCATACCAAATCGCGTAGTTATTTGGCGTGGTAGGAATATTGCGTTTATTCATTTCAGGCAGCGTTCGCTTTAAAAGGGCAATTGCTGTTGATATGTCGTTAGAGTGGTTCATGTTCGTGGGTGCTGCTTTTGATGCTTATGTTAAGGTTTGGTCTTGCTTAATAAATTAAGCTGATAGTTCTATTGGAGCTTATGGCGAAGTTTAGTTTAAACGTTTCTTAATAGCTTAGACCTAAATCAGTGAAGATAAAGAAGATTATTTAGAATTTTTGCTATAGTTTATTTACAGGGTATAGCATAGTCAGTGTTCACTTTTGCTTATTACCCTCTTGAGTGCAGGGATTCACTCTTCGTGAGCGTTTTTTTGTGGCTTCTGGGTTTTACAGGTATGACTAAACTGGCGCTTTAAATAAGTGCTCTTTGTTTATTACATCAAAAGATTATTGGAAATAATAATGAAGAAAAAGCTATTTTTTCTGATATTTTTGGTTATTTTTACGATTTTTGGTTCGAAGGCTTTTATCGCCCTTTTTTCTTATCAAATCATCGAGAAAATAAAGCAAGAAAATCAACATAACATTGCTGTGACATACGAATGGATCTCTTCTGATTTTAATGGCGTTTTAAGTATTCATAATGTTGTTATTACGCCGTATGCTTTAAAAAGAACGCTTTATTTTGAAAAAATTAATCTTCATTACAACGATTATATCGAATTACTGTTAAACCTTTCTTTTCTTAAAGACAGTAATCCTGAGGGGCTAAAAGAAATTGAGGTACCTGATGTTCGAATCCCCCTTAAGGGGCGTGATTTGGATGAATGGATTGCAATGGAGTACGGCGCGGCTTGGTTGAAGCCCTTAGGTTTATACGCTTGTGGGAAAAAAGACAGGGTGGATCATGAAAGTTTGAAAAGTATGGGAGTTGAGGAGCTACATGCATCCTTAAGCTTAAAAAGGAAAGTATTACCATCAAATATAGATGTCTTTGATTTAAGTTTGGATATGTTTCAGCTAGGTAAATTTGATATTCACTCTGAGTGGTTCTCAGATGGATTTCCAACGCGCTTATCCCGTTTAGATATCAATAAACTGCAATTGCAATCTTTGACATTAACGCATCAAGAGGGTGGTTATTTTCGTCGTTTAAGTAATTATTGTTCAGGATTATCAGGTATCAGCCGAGAGGACTATAACCGTTTGGCAGCACAATCTTGGCAGGTGGCGATGTTTGACTTGGGGCTTCTCTCCGACGCCAGCGTACAAAATTTGTATCATGACTATTTATGGCAAGGCGGAAAGCTCAAAGTTCAAATGAATTTACCAGGCCCTTTTAAGGTGGATACATACTCTTCATTGTTTGATCAGAATTTGGTGGAGCGTTTTGGTCTGACTGCTTTTCTGAATGAACAAGCTATTACAGGAATGAGTTTGGTTTTAAATGGTAAACATTTCAGACCGCCTGCTCCTGTTGTGCTTAAATCTAATGAAACAGCTGTCGATAAAGCACCGGTTAAAGCATATCGTGAGACCTTATATGGTAATCTGCATCATTTTTTGGGTGCTCGTATTAAGATAACAATGAACGCTGGTAAGGCCTATGAGGGCATACTAAAAAATACTAATGAACATCGATTAATTATCAGTCAGCAGTTGGGGATGGGGATCATTGATTATGAATTAAAGCCTCACCTGATAGACGTAATAGAAGTTTGGCGAACTGACGAAATAGTGAAGAATGTTGTTCTTGGCGACAGGGTAGATGAAAAATAAATGTCTGAAATGAAAGAATGGGTGGGTTGGTTCAGAAAGGCCTCACCTTATATCAACGCGCAACGTAATCAAGTGATGGTATTAGCGATTAGTGGCGAGGCTTTAACTCATCCTAATTTGGATAATATTATTCACGATATCGCCTTACTGAATAGTTTGGGCATTCGTTTGGTCATTGTCTTCGGAGCAAGGCCGCAAATAGATAGTTTGCTGAAAACCAATGGTATTCAATCCAAATTTCATCAAGCCCTTAGAGTGACTGATATTTCAATGATGCCTTATGTACTAGAGGCATATGGGCGACTTCGTTCTGAATTGGAAGCAAAACTTTCCATGGGTATCGTAAACTCCCCCATGCATGGTGCTAAACTAAATGTAGTTAGTGGCAATTTTGTGAAGGCGAAACCGTATGGCGTGAGTGATGGTGTTGACCTTGGTCAGACCGGACATGTACGAAGTATTGATACTGATTCAATATCACATCATTTAGAAAATAAGTCTGTCGTATTGGTGCCTTCTACAGGGTATTCCATGAGTGGTGATATTTTTAATCTAAGTTATGAAGAACTGGCGGGCGATATTGCCGTCCAGCTAAATGCTAACAAAATTGTTTTTTTTGGTTCTGAAAATGGCCTAAAGAATAAACATGGCAGTTTATTGCAACAGTTAACGGTTGATCAGGCCCTGGCGTGTACTCAAGAACTTTTGCCTGAAACAAGCGGCACTGATTTGATTCAGTCACAGCGCAACCAACTTAAAGCAGCTGCGCTGGCTTGCCGGGCGGGCGTGAAGCGAGCGCATATACTGAGTTATTCTCATGACGGCGCCTTACTTGAAGAACTTTTCACCAGAGATGGGGTCGGCACAATGGTGAGTGTCGACGACTTCGACCAGATTCGTCCAGCTCGGTTTGAAGATACTAACGGTATTTTAGAGTTGATTCGTCCTTTGGAAGAGCAAGGCTTTTTAGTTAGGCGTTCAAGAGAGCTCTTAGAAACTGAGCTAGACTATTTCTTGGTTGAAGTGCGTGACAATGCGATTATTGCTTGTGTTGGCTTGTACCCTTTTCCTGAAACTCAATCGGCAGAGCTTTCATGTTTTGCCGTAGACCCTGGCTATCGTAAAAAAGGACGGGGTGACCGTTTACTTGAAGCGATTACTGCTCGAGCAAAAAACCAGAATTTGTTTAAACTTTTTGTACTCACGACGAAAACAGAGCAATGGTTTAAAGAGCGAGGATTTTCTGTTGTATCGACTGACTTATTGCCTGGTGAGAAAAACTACAATACAAACCGCAATGCAAAAGTCTTAATGAAGTCTATTCTTTAGAGTAAATAAATTTAAACAGTTTTGTGGCGTACTAATTTATAAGGCATTAAATTAGTACGTTCTACTTTGGAAAAACAGTCGATTACTATGGATAAAAACGCAGAACGTCGTTCAAGCTTACGTCGGCCTATTCATCACAAGGCACAGCTTTGTCTTGATCGGTCTGAGCCTTGGCCATGCATGATTGCAGATTACTGTTCTGAAGGCATGTTTATTAAGTTTGATTCAAACACAAAACAGGCTATAGAAGATTTTCAGCAATATCAACCAGATAGAATTCTGAAGCTAAGGTTTGTGGCTGATAACGAGCAAGTTTTTGAAATTAACTTGAAACTTGTTCATCTGCTGGCTGAAGCGATGGGTGTGAGATTTCTTGAAGCATGTACTGATGCGGTTAAATCCTTAATGCGAACTCAGCAACCAAAGGATGAACGCACCACGCCAGAGGGTGTCGTTAAGCAAATTGTGAGTGAGTGTATTGATTACATTCAGCAATATACATCTCCTATGATTGAAGAATTATGCCCACAACTTATTAGTCAGATAAAAACAGAGTCCGTTTCGGCTTCGAGTGACCAGTTATCAAATACGATGATGGCTATTGCAGAGCAACTGGAGCATAAACAGTCAATTATTCAAGATAAATTTTCTATCGCGATTCAAGACCCGATTGGCTCTTATCAGCAAAGTATTGCTTCTGGAACCGATATGAGTGAACGCTTATCGCTCATTGATAAAGGAGAGTTTGAAGACTGGTTAATTTCAAGAGTGCTGATTACGCGATCAGAAACCAGCTACCGTAATTTGTTATTGTCATTAAAGGTACGTCTGGACTTTATTGGCATTTGTAATAAGTCACATCCTCAATGTGTTTTTGGGCCATCTCTGTTGGTAAGTGCATTTCAGTCAGCAATGAGTGCTTTTTCTTTAGGTATTCAAGTTGAAAAAATCGTATTTAAGGTTTTTGAACAGCAAGTAATGGTGAATCTTGAGGGCCTATATAAAGGCTTGAATGAGATATTGATACGGCATGGTATTTTGCCAAAGGTAGATCTGTCTAAAATGGGTCTCAGTAAACCGGCAAGGGCCAGTAAAAAGTCCACTCCAAAGATTGATAAAACGCTAGAACAAAGCGATTACAAAGCACCACCGGCTAGCGTCTCTTCAGGTAGTTCTAGTTCAGGAGGTTCGAATTCAGGTAGCTCTAGTTCAGGAAGTTCGAATTCAGGCTCGGCTAATACAGGAGCCAATCATACCGTTTCTGCTCCAAATAATAGTGACACGCCTGCACATGGTTTGAGTCATTCTGAGCAGTTTCAGCCTCAGCAGGAGAGTACATTAGTTACATCACCTCCTTTCATGAATGCAGATGTTCCCTTCGGCATTCAAAAGAATGAAAGCGATGCTAGCTTTAAACAGAATCAAGAAAATGCCCAGACTGCGCTTACCAATGCTGTTGGTTTGATGCGCTCTTTAAGAGCTAAGGGTGGACGGGCTTCGGTAGGGTCACAGGGAGCGTTGGGTTCACCAAATACAGGCGCTGAGAATGCGACAGCGGCAACAGGAGAGAATGCCCCCACCCAACAGTACTCTCATGATGAACTAGCAGAAGGCTTATCAAACTTACAGGCAGCCTCTATTCAGACTGTTCCAAGCGGCAACACTCAGGAAGAGCCGCTCAGTTTAATATCCCGAGTTAAAGATAACCTCATAAAGTCGGATGAGGCTGAAAAAGGTATTGATGAGGATCATCAAGCTGCCATTGATGTTGTTGATCGCTTTTTCTTTAGTATGCGGAAAAATCCTAGGATAAGTACTGAGGCGAAGGAGCATTTATTCAAATTGGAAGTGCCTGTTTTGAAGGTCTTGTTAAAGGATGAAAACTTCTTCGAGGATCATAGTAGTTCAGTTCGAGCGGTTATGAATCGTATTGCTCAACTGGGGGCAAAAGGTTCTAGGCTCAACCCTGCCAGTAGTAAAAGGGTGCGAGAGTTAGTGCATAAAATTGTTGAAGAGTTTGAGCAGGATACCGGGGTATTCGATTATGTTCTGGATGAACTGAACACCATTACTGAACGACATAATCAATTGTATGTTAAAAATGTGCAGAGAGTAGCGGCCGCTGCAGAAGGCGTACATAAGGTCGAAGAGGCTAAAGTTAGGGTGGCTCAATCTCTCAATTCATTATTGCAGGGTCGAAGTGTGCCATCAGCTGTGCTGACTCTGATAGAGGAGGGTTGGAAAGACCTCCTGAGTCTGATTTATATTCAGGAGGGCGAGGATAGCAAGGCGTGGCGTGAGTACTTAGCTGTGATTGAACGTTTAATTGAATTTGGCAACGATCCTTCAGCCTCGTTTGATATGAAAGCAGTAATCCCTAAAATTCAAGAAGGCCTGAAGCGAGTGTCTGGGGGTAACGAGCCTCCCAATAAAGTTCGTGAGGCACTGAAGTCGCTTATTCAGCTAGCACCGAAAGGGCAGCAGTCGATGGTGCAGGATAGCCTTCAGGAAGTGCCCGAAACTGAAGATGATGTCACTCGCCGTAATATTCAGAAGTCAAATGAGTTGAAACCGTGGATTCTGCGTGTAAAAGCGATCGAAGCAGGTACCTGGCTTCAATTGAAGCGAGAGGGTGATGACCCACAATATATGCGTTTAGTTTGGGTGGCAAAGGGTTATAACAAGTTTGTCTTTGTTAATCATCAGGGGATGAAAGTTATTGAACTGGGTTTATTTAAATTTGCCGCCTACTTAAAAGAAAAACGGATTATTGTCGAATTGGACTATGAACTCCCTATGGTAAATCAGGGGCTGGATGACATGGTCAAAAACGTATATGACAAGTTAGCCTATGAATCTACGCATGATGAAGCATCCGGGTTGATTAAAAAGCCTGAGTTTTGTAGGCAGACTAAGGTGATGATGAAGTCGGGTAAAAGAACCGCTTCTTGTAGCCTTATTTATATTCGCTTTGTGACAAATGATGAACGCGCTGAGGCGGGTTCATCATTAAATCTTGATGATGCCCAGGCTAAAAAAGTGGTCACTATTTTAAGTGCCTTGAATGAGAACTCATGTGTCTTAGGGCGAGTGAGTACCTGTGATTTCGTGTTATTTTCGGTAGGCACTGAACTGGATAATTTGTATGCGCGCGCCCAGAAAGAATTAGGCTTATTGTGTCAGCATGTAGAGTTTCAGGATCATGAGTTGGATGTTTGTCTGGGTGAAAGTCGCGCGCACTTAGGTTTTAATAATCCTGAGTCGATGATTCGTCACGCTTTGAAACCGATTGATGAACATATGGTGAGCCAGTCTCAAAAAGATCAAGAGATAGAGCTCTCTGATTCTGTTTATAGCATAGCGGACAACTCTCAAATAGATAAGGGTGAGGTTCAAAATACAAGTTCCTCAGATGCCTTAAATAACGAGACAGGCCTTATTCCAAGTGAAAGACGTGCTGAATATGACTCTAAAATTCCAACGTTAGAGCCTGTTTTTATTAGTGAAGGAATGATCGATGAGGCGGCGAATACTGCTTTAGACAAAGTATCATTCGAGGACCTGTCATTCGACATCTACATGCAAAAAGCTAAGAACTTGAGTAATAAGGTTGAAGGGAAGGTTGATACAAAGACAGAAGCTTCTTCTGATGCTGAAGGTCAACAAACAGAACTTCCGGGTGATCATGTAAATCTGATGTGCTTTCTGAAAGGTAGCGATGAAATCTATGAGCCAGAAGATGAGATGAACTCCAGGAGTCTCGATACCTGGTGGCTTCAACAGTTGCTTCGTCTTCATAAGGAGCGTCACCCTTTATGGGATGGTATTGATTATGTTCGAGTAAAATTGAGCAGTTATGTATTTCAGGATTCTGAATTTACAGAGCAGTTGTTATCGCTATTAGAAACCGCTTGTTTAGATGCCCGAAAGATATGTTTTGACCTCTATGATTGTTCAGGAATTCATGATATTCATGATGCCTCGCTTATGATGCGACAATTGACAAAAGCAGGGTTCCGTTTCTGTTTGGATCAATTTGGTTCAGAGCGCTCGCCTTTCGCACTACTGAAGGTGCTGCCTGTTGAAATGATAAAAATAGACGAAGCTTTTATGGCGACTTTAAACCAGGAAGATGGTGATGAGGTCGCTGCAGATTCAATTGTTGAAATCGCTCATTATTTAGGGAAACAGGTGCTGGCGACGTCTGTTGATAGTGCTATTTGCTTACAGAAAATGAAACATTTGAAAGTGGATTACGCTCAAGGAACGACAGTTTCTGAGCTTGAATTGCTATAGTTTCGTTTAGTTATTTTGTATATAAACTGCACTTGAAAACCACCTTGTTATGCCATAGCCTAATGGATTAACAGCATTCAACATAAAGAGGCATTCCTGGTCGTGGGGGGCGGTGACCGGTACATGCTCTCTAAAAGTATAAATAGTGTCGTTATGCTTTACCCTCTTGCCAGAAATCTCGTCGACTTTTTAGACCCGCATTTCATGGCTATTTCTTTGACCGAATTTCATAGCTATGTGTAATTTCGACGCCGCCTTTCTCCAGCATGATTGAGGCTGAGCAGTATTTCTCGGCAGATAGTGAAACTGCACGCTTAACCAAGCTATCTTTCAGGTTTTCACCCGTGACAATAAAATGAATACGTATATTGGTGAAAACACTAGGCACTTCATCCGCACGATCCGCTTCGATCTCGGCATGACAGTCGCTGACGTTCTGACGTGATTTTTGAAGAATGCTCATCACATCAAATGACGTGCAGCCTCCTAGACCCAGAAGTAACATTTCCATTGGGCGGGGGCCCAGATTTTTACCGCCATGATCCGGTGGGCCATCCATAACAATCTCATGGCCGGAGCCTGATTGGCCCACAAATTTCGCGTCGCCACCCCAGTTTATTGCTACTTTCATTGCGTTTCCTTTTTGGTCACTTTAATCGGATGATTGGATTTGAGAAGCTGTTTACAACATGTTTTGGCAGGTTAACATAAATACCTATTTAATTATCCATGTAGAATTGAATTTTTGATCTATACTTTTTTAAAGATCAATGAGTTACTTCCTGCATTTTGTAGATAAAATGCTTTAAAACAGGTTCATGTATAAAAAAACTTGTTCTTGTCTTGTTCTTGAATAGAAATGTAGTAGGCTAGTCGCAGGTTTGTGGGGGTGATCCTTCATACCTAGCTAAAATACCTAACTACAGGAAGTAACGCTTTACGATAAGTAAGCAAATAAAAAGGTAAATAGAATGTCCACGATTTTAAAACCGATAGAAAGTAAAACCAAACACTTAGACTACTTTCTATCGCAATGCCACCGTAGAAAATACCCAAGTAAAAGCACCATCATCTATGCGGGTGATAAGAGCGACTCTTTGTTCTATATCATCAAAGGTTCTGTCACGGTCATTATTGAAGACGATGACGGGCGCGAGATGATCATGGCTTATCTTAATACCGGCGACTTTTTTGGTGAGATGGGCCTTTTTGATAACATGGACTCTCGAAGTGCGTGGGTCAAAGCCAAAACTGAGTGCGAAGTAGCTGAAATTAGCTATTCAAAATTTCGAGAAATTTCTACACAAGACCCTAAAATTCTTTATTTTATTGGCGAGCAAATGGCAAGCCGCTTGCGACAGACGACACGAAAAGTGGGCGATCTAGCCTTTCTAGATGTCACCGGTCGAGTCGCCAGAACCTTACTGGATTTGTGTAAAGAACCTGATGCGATGACACATCCAGACGGTATGCAGATTAAAATCACCCGTCAGGAGATTGGCCGAATAGTTGGCTGTTCACGTGAAATGGTAGGTCGAGTCCTTAAAACGCTAGAAGAGCAAGGGCTAGTTCAAGTAAAAGGTAAAACAATGGTGGTCTACGGAACGCGTTAAGTAGTTTTACTTGAGTTTAGTTCTAAATTAAAAGCAGGTTTCAACCTGCTTTTTTTATATTATTTTTTTGGGATTTTTAGTGAAACCCTCAAACCTTGAGGTGATACATTTTCTAATAATACTTCACCATCATGTTGTTGAATGATCTTGTCCGTAATTGCTAGTCCTAAACCATAACCGCCATGCTTTTTAGTTCTACTTTTATCTACTTTGTAGAACGCGCTCAAAATATGTTCCAAATCCTGCTCTGGAATACCGGGTCCTTGGTCTTGTAAATCAACCTGGACATGCTTGTCTTTGATAAACGCGTTAATGGCGATAGTACTATTCTCGGGGCTATAATTAATAGCGTTAACGAGTAAATTGTCCAAAGCGCGAGTCAGTAAGGCTGGGTCTCCAAATATCTGCAAGGACCCGTGAATAGAAACGTTGACTATTATTTTTTTGTTTTGCGTTGTTATTTCAGCTGCGCTCACAACTGAATTGATGATATTTTCCAAACTCACTAATTCGAAAGTTATTCGCTGGCTGTCTTCGAGCTGCATTAAGCTCAAAAGGTTATTTACGAGGTCTTCAATTACTTGATTCTGCTGTTCTATTTTCTTTAGAAGCTGTGTGGGGTCAGAAGTGTCTTTAGCTAACTCAATTGCCAGCATCTGGCGTGTGAGTGGGGTGCGGATATCATGTGAAATATCGCGGAAAAGCTGTCGCTGGCCGGAGAGTAACGATTCAATTTTTGACGCCATATTGTCAAAAGCTCGGCCTAACTGACCTAATTCGTCCTTTCGTGCCCCTATCAGGGGGCTAACTCTGATATTCAGTTTCCCCTCGGCGACTTGTTCACTGGCCTGCCGCAAAATATTGACGGGTTTAGCGACTGATCGTGCGAGCCACCATGAGCCAATAAAAATAATTATAAATGACGCGCTGAGACGGTAGGCGTGAAGTGATCTAGCGCTGAATTTTGAGCGTAAATAAGGCGAGGGTAGTATGCGTAAGATATAGGCTTTTCCAGAGCTGGCAACAATTTGTTGGTCCGCTGGTTTTAAAAGGTGGCCGCCTAATCCAAGCGCTCTTTGTTTTATCTGGTATGAATCTCTCTGTTTGGCTGAGTCTTTGTGCTCGTCAGAGTCTCTGGGTTTGTCGGGCTCATCGTGATTATGTATAAAATGGCGCTTATTTTGGGCTGGTTGAGCAAGAATGTTATGGTTTTTATCAAGTAATACAACCCGAATGCCTTCTCGTTTAAAAAGTTTTCGGTACCAACGTTTAAGTGATCTTTTTCCGTTGGTTTCATATATTTCAACAGCCTCTATAGTCAGGCCTCGCATTTTTTCTCTTAAGCTTTCTATCTTGTATTCAGTTAGTACGATCTCTTTTGTGATAAATATATTCGCCAGAATGGTGCAGCTTGTCGTGATCCAGAAAATTAGCATAATTTTCCAGATGAGCCTGTTTTTAATAAGCGATGATTTAATGATCATTGTTTTGGCTCACCACTTCTTAGTTGATACATATAACCTGCACCGCGAATGGTTTTAATTGAGTTGTCGGCCATTTTTTTTCGAAGATTACTGACGTGCATATCAATCGCTCTGTCATATAAGCTTAATTTTCGACCTAAAGATTTTTCTGTTAAATCTGACTTGGATATAATTTCATTAGGGCGAGCGATGAGAGCGTGCAGTACATTAAATTCAGTTGCGGTCAGCTCTTGTAATTGATGGTTGAAAAATACTTCACGACTTTTGGTATTAAGTACGATGTCATTTATTTCAATAATGGTTTGTTCATTCGTCGAGTCATACCTATCAATTTGAACCCGGCGCAATAAGGCTTTGATACGCGCGATTAACTCTCGAGGGTTGAATGGTTTAGGAAGGTAATCATCTGCACCCATTTCTAGGCCAATGATACGGTCCAAATCTTCACCTTTTGCCGTGAGCATAAGAATTGGGCTTGATACTTTGCCTCGAATGTCTTTGAGTATTTCAAGTCCGTCTTTACTGGGCAGCATGATATCTAGAATGATCGCGTCATAATGGGTTTTCAACGCTTGAACCTCTCCTTCTAGTCCATCTAATACTGGTGTGACCTTGAACCCGTCCCGCTCTAGAAGTGTGACTAAAAGTTCGCTAATTTCCGTGTCGTCTTCGATAAGTAGAATGTGTTTTGTCATAAGCTCAGTATTGGTATCGCATCTTGTCAGCACCTGTTATATCTAAGTCATTTTCTTATCTCATGCGTTTCATATTAGCATAGGCTATGAAAGCCAGCCCGGTCTTTACACAGACTTTACGTTTACTAAACCCTGCTTTACATCCCATTGAATAGAATGTTTGTGAGTCGCCTAAATTGAGCGGTCAGAGCGACTAAAACTATAGATTAACCAAAAGGGTCATATTATGAATATAGAGCATGCAATTAAGCAAAGTACGGAAGAGTCTAATAGAAGAGTGATGAACTGGGTGTTGGTTCCTTTATCCTTTGTGTTGGTACTTATGACGGGTTATGTCAGTGCCGGGTCGTATTTTGGTGGCCATGGCATGATCGGTGGGGGCATGGGCAAGCAAGGTATGTTACATCCATTGGAACGGATGTTAGACCATATCGACTTAACGGATCAGCAAGAGATTGAAGTTGCCGTGATAGTGGAAAAACTTAAAACAGAGGACGGCATTCGCACTGGTTTTTCAGTGATGAAAGAGATAGTTTCCATCAGCCCGGAAGATGCTAGCTATAACGAACAGGTAAGTCAGCAGGCAGAGTTAGCGGCACAAAGAATTAAGCAAAAGATAGTTGATCTTGCAGAGGCGCGTAAAGAAATTTATAGCATTTTAAGCGAGGAGCAAAAGCAAGAGCTGAATGACTTAATTGAACGAAAAATGAGACGTATGGAGAAACGAATGAGCCAGCGAGATTAAATGGCATTAAGGGGCGGCGCTGTTTAAAAAAGCCTAAACTGACGCACAGGTGATTAAGTTAGTCCTAACGATAAGTCACCTTTGCGATCACTAAAATGCTATTTTATAATCAATCTTTATTAGCCCTAAATAACTTAGGCTTTTGCGGATGGCCGAGCAGACACTTCGTCATACCAGCGTTTAAGGTGAGGCTGCGCGTCATCAATGCTAATTTGGTTCACTCGGTTAAAGTCCATGGTGCATAGCGCTGTTATGTCGGCAATGCTGAACGCCTTACCTGCTATATACTGGTTACTTTCGAGATGTTTATTGAGCATGTGCATGAACTTACAGATTTGAGTTCGGCACTCTTCACCCCATTCTTTTATCGGCTTCATTCTATCCTTAAAGTAACCACTCGTGTGTTGAAAACACATGCCAGTTGGTAGGAAAAAGAAGAACTCAATTTGACGTTGCCACATTTCGATGTTTGCTTTTTCAATAGGCGTGATACCCATGAGTGGCTTTTCTAGATGCAATTCTTCGAAATAGCGGCAGATGGCTACGGTTTCGCTAATGCATTGGCCGTTTTCCAGCTCTAGAACGGGTACTTTAGCGAAAGGGTTTTTTTGCTTGAAATCTGCCGTTAGGTTATCACCGTTTTGTAAATCCAGTTCGACATATTCAATATCCTGTATGCCTTTTTCAGCCAAAAACATACGAACGCGTCTTGGGTTAGGTGCAATTTTCATCTCATATATTTTCATGTGTACTCTCTAATAAAATATTCTTTCAGAACGAAGGATTTGAGTCATATACCCCGGGGTAATGATGTGTCTCATAGCTTGGCGAATACGTTTGGTGATATTAAACGAGTTTTAGACGAGAAAAAAGTAACGCTAACAATAATAGCGATATTGCACATGAGCATGCTTTAGAGGTGCTGACAGGCTTTATTCTGAGTCAAGTTCAAGACTTAATTATCTTACGTAAAACTCATTATGCTACAAAAGTGATGAGGTCACAGCTCTCATTGAAAAAACGAATGTTGCAGGCTGATAAGCTGCTATTTAGCCGTTGTATAGGTTTGAGTTGTTATCTGAAAGTCTGAAAGATATAACTGGCCGGCATCAGGACGGTTATCGTCGTTGCCTTTCAGGCTCTCAAATCTAAATTGGTCAATAAAAACATCAGTTTGCATGCTGATTGAGTTGTTGCTTATTGGTGTCATTTTATGGCTTACATTGCTTTCCTTATAAAGCACCTCACTAGAGGTTGATGTAGACTGAAAATTGGATTCAACAGTGACTTCTTCAGCGTCGTGAATGGCTTGGTTATAGGCTGTTTCATCTATGCGAAAGACGGTCAAAGTATTAACGTTAGTACTGTCATTTTCTTCTATCGTTCGAATTTCATTTCTGGCAGTATCATTCGTTGTTTCACTTTCTTGATATTTTTTGGTTGCAAGTGATGTAGACGATGCTTGATAAGCGTCTCCGTCTACATCAATGCTCAGGCCGGCTGCTGGTGCGCCAAAAATGCTTAAGACATTATTTCCGGCTAAAGCTGAAACCCCGCCTAGGTCTGACTCATCCATTAGCTCTAAATTTGATTTACTCATCGTTTCTAAGTTTGATTTGATTACCGTTTCTTCGGATAAAACGCTCATACTAAAAAAAATCGTACCCAGTAGGCTTAATATCGGCACAAGGGTTTGCTTTGATAATAGGTGTTTCATGAGGCGATCCAGTATTTAACTAATAAAATTAATTAAGCAGGTTAGTTTGGTCGATAATCATACAGTGTTTGGAGAACACCTGCACGCTTAAAAGGTGAATATTTATCACATTTTAAGCGTATTAATAATTTATGCTTAATGACAAATTAGCCATTTACCTAACGAAGTCAGCTATTAGGGTCTAAACTGAACGTTTAAGCAGAATAGTAACTGAATAAAATAACAATGAAATTTCCCAAAGGAGTTCCGCATGCTGGATGATTCAGATCCGATAGAAACATCTGAATGGCTTGAAGCAATTACATCTGTTATCGAGAATGAAGGCGTAGAGCGAGCTAAATATATTTTGTCACGTTTGTCAGAAAAAGCACGAAAATTAGGCAGTGACTTACCCTACTCAGTGACAACGCCTTACTGTAATAGCATCCCTACTGAGCAAGAAGCAAGAATGCCGGGTGACCTGTTTATGGAGCGTCGAATACGCTCATTGATTCGCTGGAATGCATTGGCAATGGTATTGCGTGCGAATAAACGTCCGGGCGAGCTGGGTGGTCATATTTCCTCTTTTTCTTCGAGTGCGACTCTATATGATGTGGGCTTTAATCATTTTTTCCACGCAGGAAATGATAAGCGAGAGGCTGACCTGGTTTATATTCAGGGGCATACCTCACCGGGAATTTATGCGCGTTCATTTATAGAAGGTAGGTTAACGAAAGAGCAAATGGACAGCTATCGCAATGAAGTGGATGGAGGGGGGCTGCCGTCTTATCCACACCCCTGGTTAATGCCTGATTACTGGCAATTTCCAACCGTTTCGATGGGGCTGGGCCCTTTACAAGCTATTTATCAAGCGCATGTCATGAAATACCTTCATAGCAGGGAGTTAACCGATAAAAGCAACCGAAAAGTCTGGTGCTTCGTGGGTGATGGTGAAACCGATGAGCCTGAAACATTGGGTTCCATTTCGCTGGCCGGGCGGGAAAAATTAGATAACCTTATTTTTGTGGTTAACTGCAATCTTCAGCGTTTGGATGGCCCTGTTCGAGGCAATGGTAAAATTATTCAAGAGCTAGAGGGCGTCTTCAGAGGGGCCGGTTGGAACGTTATTAAGGTCGTGTGGGGGCGAATGTGGGATCCGCTATTTGCTAAGGATAAAGAGGGTTTCATGCAACGCGCGATGGATGAGGTTGTTGACGGTGAAATGCAAAACTTTAAGTCAAATGGCAGTGCTTATACCCGGAAGCACTTTTTTGGTCTGTATCCCGAGTTGGCAAAACTTGCAGAAGACTTGAGTGATAAAGATATTGAACACTTGAACCGGGGTGGGCATGACCCGTACAAGGTTTATGCGGCTTATCATAAGGCAGTTAATCATAAGGGCCAGCCAACAGTTATTCTCGCGCATACTATTAAAGGCTATGGGTTTGGTAAAGCCGGTGAAGCAACCAATGCAACGCACTCATTGAAAAAACTGGATGTTGATACACTTAAGGCTTTCAGGGATCGGTTTGGTGTGCCTGTGAGCAATGACGATATAGAAACCGTGCCTTATTTTCAGCCTTCAGCGGATAGTCCTGAAGCCGTTTATATGAAGAAACGCCGTGAAGAACTGGGTGGTTTTTTTCCTAAACGTCGGCAGCGGTGTCAGCCTTTGGTGACGCCGAACCTGGATGTATTTGATGCGCAGCTTAAAGGTTCAGGTGATCGTGAAATATCTACGACGATGGCCTTCGTCAGAATGTTGTCTACCTTAACGAAAGATAAGCGAATCGGAAAACGTATTGTGCCTATTGTGCCTGATGAGGCTAGAACTTTCGGAATGGAAGGCATGTTTCGACAGCTTGGGATCTATACCTCTGAAGGGCAAAAATATGTGCCCAATGATCGTGATCAGGTGATGTACTACCGTGAAGACCAAAGTGGGCAAATTCTTGAAGAGGGAATTAATGAAGCCGGCGCAATGGCTGCATGGATGGCTTGTGCGACATCTTACAGCACTAATGATTATCCCTTGATTCCTTTCTATGTTTATTACTCTATGTTTGGGTTCCAGCGTATAGGTGATTTGGCTTGGGCGGCTGGAGATATGCGTTCACGAGGGTTTTTGGTGGGTGGCACAGCGGGTAGAACAACGCTGAATGGCGAAGGATTACAGCATCAGGACGGCCATAGCCATATTTTGGCGGGTACGATACCGAACTGTGTAGCCTATGACCCTGCCTATGGCTGTGAATTGGCCGTTATTATTCAGCACGGCTTAAAAAGAATGTATCAGGATAACGAAGACTGTTATTACTACCTGACCATAATGAATGAAAACTATAAGCAGCCTGCCTTGGTAACAAACTCTGAGGAAAGTATTCTCAAAGGAATGTACCTTTTTGAGAGCCTAAAGCCGAAAAGTAAAGTCAAGAATGCTACTAAGCCTGCATTGGCGGTTCAGCTACTGGGCAGTGGTGCAATCTTGAATGAGGTAAGGGCAGCGGCAAGTATTTTATTGCAAGATTATGCCATAGCGAGTGATGTCTGGAGCGTGACAAGTTTTAATGAGTTAGCAAGAGACGGTCAAAAGATTGCCCGCTGGAATATGCTTAATCCGGATAAAAAGCAAAAAACTACCTATGTTGAGCAATGCCTGGAAGGGCATGAAGGTCCAGCCGTCGCCTCGAGTGATTATATTCGTTTGTATGGTGAACAAATTCGCGCCTATATGCCGGGTAGTTATACCGTTCTGGGGACTGATGGCTTTGGTCGGAGTGATACAAGAGAGAAGTTACGACAATTTTTCGAAATTGATCGGCATTATATTGTTGTGGCCGCTTTAAGTGCTCTCTCTAAACTTGACCAACTTGACTCTAAAACAGTGCTTGATGCAATGCGTCGATACGACATCGATCGAAATTGTTTAAGTGCCATGCAACGCTAATATAAAGGAGCAATGAATGAAATCATTAGAGGTCACTGTTCCAAATACGGGTGTTGAAGGTCAACTAGAGGTGATTGAGGTTTGTGTCAAAGTAGGAGATATGCTTGAGATTGATGACGCCGTTATTGTTCTGGAATCTGATAAAGCTACTGTAGAAGTCCCGAGTCCAGCGGCGGGGAAAGTATTGGAGGTAAAGGTTAATCTAGGTGATAAAATAGCTGATGGTGAGCCTATTCTTATACTTGAGTCGGAGGCTGATGCTGACATAGGTAGTGGCATAGGTAGTGGCATAGGTAGTGATATAGGTGGTTCCTCTGAGTTGGGTGGGCCAGAAAGTGCTGAGTTGACTGGTGACGACGGGAGGGCCGCAACACCCGATGAGGCGGGAGTGTCTGAAAAACAGAGACCCGAAGAAAAGGGCTTTAAAGGAGCGGATCTGGCCAGTACTTTGTCCGCTAAGCCTGATATGCGGCAAGTCATTGTTGAGGTAGGTGATGCAAAGGTACATGCTGGCCCGGCAGTTAGAAAGTTGGCTCGAGAGCTTGGAGCAGATTTGACGCGTGTAGTTGCTACGGGTCCAAGGCAGCGTATTTTGAAAGGTGATCTAGATAGCTATATAAAACTCCAAGTAGAAATTGCTCAAAGTGGTAGTGTCAGTTCACCGCAAGGAGGAGTACCCAAAATAGAGCTACCCGATTTCTCAAAATTCGGGAGTATCAATACGCAAGTCATGAATAAGATTCAGCGTCTTACAGCTGAAAATATGCACGCGAGTTGGTTAACAGTTCCGCATGTGACACAGTTTGACGAAGCTGACATTACTGAAATGGAATCCTTTAGAAAGTCCCACAAGCAACTTGCTGAAAAGAAAGGGCTCAAATTAACGCCGATGCCGTTTCTACTAAAAGCCTGCGCTTACGCTATTCAGAGTCTGCCTCAATTTAACGTTTCACTTGATATGCAACGCCACCAGATTATTCAGAAACACTATATTCATATAGGTGTTGCGGTAGATACTCCTAATGGTTTAGTAGTGCCGGTGATAAGAGATGTTGATCAGAAAAATTTATGGCAACTAGCTGAGGAGTGTCAGCAATTAGCCGCTCGGGCGCGAGACAGAAAACTATTGCCCGCTGAAATGCAGGGTGGCTGTTTTACTATCTCAAGCCTAGGTGGTATTGGTGGCATGTCTTTTACACCGATAGTGAATACCCCAGAAGTGGCTATTTTGGGCGTGTCGAAGGCGCAGGTTAAACCGATTCTTAATGCCGAGAATACCTTTGATCCTCGTTTAATGTTGCCGCTGTCTTTATCGTATGATCATCGCGCAGTGAATGGTGCAGATGCGGCACGTTTCACAACTTTACTCGGTCGCGTTTTGAGTGACCTAAGAGAGCTGTTATTATAGATAAAGTTGTACAGAATACGTTTAGTCGTGATAACAATAATATTAAAACCAGTAGTAGACTACCTAGAGTACCCGCACACTATGGAATTTAAAACTCAATTTATCAGTCGAGAAGATAGACGGATTACTCGACAGTCCTTAACCGGTAAACACGGTTTTCAGGCTAGAATAAATATTCAAGGTTCAGATGTTGAAGTGTCTTTAACTGACTTCTCAAGTTTGGGCTTTGCGATTACCTTATCTCAGGACTTTTCAGAAGAGCTGAGTGTGGGTGGCAGTATTCAAGTGCTTGTCAGCCCTCTTATTCATCATGAATACCTTATCAAAGGCGTGGTGATTGACAGACAAATAATAAAACAGCAGAAAATGAAGATTTCAGCGGTGATTGAGCATGATCAGAGTAGTAAACATGATCAATATCATCCCGTACATTTAAATGCAGAGCAAAGCCTTAAAGGTCAGATTGTTCACCCTTTTGTGTATAAGCAAAATACTTATTTTGAATTGGAAAGCTTATCAAAAAATGGCTTTTATGCGACCGGTATTCATTCCGAATTTACTTTATTTGAAGGTATGGAGGTTCAGTATAGCCTGGGCTCAGTAGACGAACTTCAAAATGCTGTAGGGCGTGTGTCAAATGTCTCACTGACAGAGCAAAACAAAATAAGATGTTTTATCGAAACCTGCGGATTGTCTCAGCGGGCAGAGGATGAGTTATCTCAGCATTGTTTTCATTATGCGCAAAAAACCCCAAGGGATATTAGTCGCGCAGGCCTGAATGCTCACTATATACAAGAACTGGTACAGTATCGTTTTGTTGAAACTCAGG
>Ga0209290_1000614_pt1 | contig 23610 bp, 16 predicted proteins | sample EN1Hudsemesocosm_2_FD_184632 | JGI IMG/M metagenome (GOLD analysis project Ga0209290, IMG submission 184632) | Methane-oxidizing microbial communities from mesocosms in the Hudson Canyon - EN10B Hudson Canyon (SPAdes) (version 2) | ecosystem: Environmental > Aquatic > Marine > Cold seeps... | reverse complement strand
ACCCGAGCAGTCAAAAGAGTTCTACGTTGAGCTACCTATGGATATAGAGGTTTCTGGCACTTACCACGACATAGCATCATTTGTAAGTGGTGTGGCTAGTTTGCCCAGAATTGTGACATTGCATGATTTGTCTATTTCTACTGATAGCGGCGGGGCAGGTAAGCATGATCGTTCAGTGGGCGATAAGCTTAAGTTGATTGTGGCAGCGAAAACCTATCGATACAATGGCGACGCTGATGGGGATAAAAAAAGCAGAAAAAAATCTAAGAAAAAGGGGAAGAAATAATGAATAAACTTTTCTTGCCTTTAGCAATGTTGTCGTTGATGCTTGTCGGTTGTGCTGGTAATGATGGCTTTGAGGATTTGGACCGTTTTATGAAAAAAACGGATGCAGAGCCTAGAGGTTTAATCGACGCCTTACCTGAGGTTCAGGTATACCGTGCATTCACTTATAGTGCGGCCAATCGCCGATCGCCATTTTTACCTCCAGAAGATGTTGTTGTCAATGAGGTTAAAATCCAGGCCGATCAAAGTAATGTCAAACCTGACTTTGATCGGGTGCCAGAGGTTCTGGAGTCATTTTCAATTGGCCAGCTGGTGATGGTTGGTACCTTGCAAAGAAATGCGCATGACGTGTTATGGGCCCTGATTTCTGATGATGGAGGAAGTGTTCATATGACGAAAGTTGGGCAGTATATTGGGAAAAATCATGGTCGTATTGTTGGTATTGGTACGGGTCGTTTAGACATAATAGAAATTGTTCCCAACGGTTATGGTGGCTGGCTTGAACGTCCGCGTACCATTGCGCTGGATGATGAGTAGGGTATATGGGGAGGCAATTGGGAATGATTTTTTCAGGGTCTAAAGTTTATAGAGACATCAATTTTAAGAAAAACAGACTTTTAAGGTTTACAGAAATGCTCTTTCAGTCACGAAATATTATTGGAATTCTATTGTTTTGCTTATTCTCGGTTTCGCGAGGGTATGCGGCAAGTTTACAGGATGTGAACTTTGCATCTTTGCCTGGTGATCGTACAGAAATTTCATTGATTTTTGACGGAACGCCGCCTTTGGTTGATGGCTATACTATTGAAAAGCCGGCAAGAATTGCGTTGGATTTAAAAGGCGCGAGTAGCAGTCTAAAAGATAAATACCATAATCTGGGCTTGGGTAATGCTAAGCGAATGACAGTTATAGGTACCAAAGATCGGACGCGTATCATTCTGGATTTAGTGGAATTGGTTCCTTACAGTACTGTCGTAAAAGGCAATAAACTGGTCATAATGGTGGGGAGTGATAATGGCGTTGCCGGTGGTCAGCAAGCTGATTTAACTGATGGCTCGCAAGAGCAGTATAGTGATGCTGGAGTCAAAAATCGTAGCGCCCAAAATTCGGTGAAAGATATTGACTTTCATCGAGGTGAGAAAGGTGACGGTCAGATCGTGATTACGTTTGCATCAGCTAATGTCGACATTGATATGGCAGAAGTAGGAGGCAACATTCAGCTGCGTATACCGTCTGTGGACTTGCCCTTCGAATTAAGGCAGCGCCTGGATGTGGTTGACTTTGCGACACCCGTTAAACGAATAGATTCAGACGTGATAGATGGCGACGCTGTCATAACGATCAAGCCTTCTGGTAATTATGATTATCTTGCTTATCAAACGGATAACACGTTTACAGTGAGTGTTGAGGAGTTGTCCGAGGAAGAGATTGATCAGCGAAAGAAAGATAAGTTTCCTTTTACTGGCGATAAGCTATCACTTAACTTTCAAAATATCGAGGTTAGAGCTGTATTACAGTTGATCGCTGACTTTACCAGTTTGAACTTAGTGGCAAGTGATACTGTAGGGGGAAGCATTACTTTACGTTTACAGAATGTGCCATGGGATCAGGCTTTAGAGCTGATATTAAAGACCAAGGGTCTAGATAAACGAACGGTAGGAAATGTATTGTTAGTTGCGCCTGCTGAAGAGATAGCTGCTAGGGAAAAGCTCGAGTTGGAAGCGAATAAGCAGGTTGCTGCATTGGCGCCGGTTCGTTTGGAAATAGTACAGATAAATTATGCCAAGGCGTCTGATATTGTTGAGTTGTTACGCCAAGATCAGGAATTGATCTCAACAAGAGGGTTTATTTCCTCTGATGAGCGAACCAATACCATTAGTGTTCGTGAAACAGCAGGTAAGCTGGAACAAATACGCAAGCTTATAGCGACTTGGGATATCTCAGTCAGACAGGTTTTAATTGAGGCGCGTATTGTTCGTGCGCGGTCGAATATCGCTGATGAAATGGGCATCCAATGGGGTGGTGGCGGATTGGACCAGAGTGGTGATAATCTGTTTACCATTGGTGGGTCTAGCGGTACTTTAAGTGAGTTAAACAATATTGCGGGTGGAACTGGTACTAGTATCACTTTTCCAGGCGCTTTGGCGGTTGATTTGGGTGTGAGTACTGCGAATGCTTCATCTATCGCGATTGGTTTTGGGACTGATAATTTTTTGATTGATATGGAGCTGTCGGCTTTCGAATCAGATGGCAAGGGCGAAATTGTTGCTCAGCCTAAAATTGTAACAGCGGATAGACAGACGGCTATTATTAAGTCGGGTGAAGAGATCCCTTATCAGGAAGCGTCCTCGTCGGGTGCGACCTCTGTTTCTTTTAAAGAAGCTGTTTTATCTTTAGAGGTTACTCCTCAAATTACACCAGATGATCAAGTTATTATGGACCTAAAAATTAATCAGGATAATCGTGGCGCAGTAACGGCTGGTATACCAAGTATTGAAACAAATGAGGTGATTACGCAGGTTCTAGTCGGTAATGGTGAAACGATTGTCTTGGGCGGGATTTTTCAGTCTGAGCACTCTACTACAGTGACCAAAACGCCTTTTCTTGGTGATATTCCTTATCTAGGTGCTTTATTTACTCGGACTGAAGAAATTGATGAACGAGCAGAGTTGTTAATATTTATCACGCCGAAGTTATTAAAAGATGGTGTGATTGATCAGTAAATATAGGAAAATGCGCGCACTTTGCGCATAATTAAAAGGCTGCTTTAATGCGGCCTTTTTTGTTGATGGGTATTCTTTTGTTGATAAATAGTTTTTTATAAGATCAATGATGTTCTTTTGATGGTTTAAAAATAGTATAAGTAGCATGAGTAAAAACAAAGATTTAATAGTGTTTATTGGTCCGATGGGGGCAGGTAAAACAACTATAGGAAAGATTCTCGCTAAGGAATTGAGTTACGATTTCTATGATTCAGATAAAGAAATCGAGCGTCGTACAGGCGCAAATATACCTTGGATTTTCGATGTTGAAGGTGAGTCTGGCTTTCGAGAGCGAGAGAAACAGGCGATTGAAGAGTTGTCACAGCGTCGTCAAACGGTATTGGCGACCGGTGGTGGTGCGATGATGCGTGTCGAAAATAGGGAGTTCGTTTCACGGAATGGCTTCGTGGTGTATTTAAATACCTCTGTTGAGCAGCAGTTTCATCGTACACATAAAGATCGAAATAGGCCTTTACTTCAAGGTAGTAAAGACGCGTTTACGGTTTTAAGTGATTTGTTTGAAGTGCGTGATCCCGTTTATCGAAGTGTCGCTGATATGGTGATTGAGACAGACAAAAAATCATTAAAAATGATTGTCAGGGATATTGTACAAGTGATTGAGAAGAGTAACGATTAGATGATTGAGTTGAAAGTTGATTTAGGTGAGCGTGACTACCCGATATATATAGGCGAGGGCTTATTAAGTGACTCATCATTATTTGAGCCTTTTATAGCAGGTAAAAAAGTGATGTTGGTGACCAATGAGACGGTTGGTCCTTTGTATGAGCAGCAAGTTAGGCATGCTCTTTCTGCATACGATGTGGATAGCGTGGTGTTACCTGATGGTGAGCAATACAAAAACTGGCAGACCCTGAATCTAATTTTTGATGCCTTGCTGGAGCGAGCTCATTCAAGGCAGACGACAATTATTGCTCTAGGGGGTGGTGTCGTCGGCGATATGGCAGGTTTTGCAGCTGCATCCTATCAGCGGGGTGTTGACTTTATACAGGTGCCGACAACTTTGCTTTCTCAAGTCGATTCATCTGTCGGTGGCAAAACGGGTATTAACCACCCTATGGGTAAAAATATGATAGGCGCCTTCTATCAACCTAAAGCGGTGATTATTGATATTTTAACCTTGCAGACATTGCCAGCTCAAGAAGTGTCGGCGGGTATCGCCGAGGTGATTAAGTATGGCTTGATTCGTCAGCCCGAATTTTTCAGCTGGTTAGAAGAGAATATTGAAGCCTTAAAAAGTTTGGACCCAAATGTGCTTATGAAAGCGATAGAGGCGTCTTGTGCCTGTAAAGCGGAAGTAGTTGAAGTTGATGAAAAAGAAGGTGGCTTGAGGGCGATTTTAAATTTAGGGCATACTTTTGGGCATGCCATCGAAACATTTGAAGGTTATGGTGTTTGGCTTCATGGTGAGGCAGTTGCGGCTGGTACAGTTATGGCTGCTGAACTTTCAAGGCTTGAGGGTTGGTTGAGCGAAGCTGATGTGGAAAGAGTAAGGCAAATTTTCTTGCGAAGCGATTTACCTGTCACGGGGCCTGAGGGAATGTTGGCCGCTGATTACCAGCGATTGATGTCGGTGGATAAAAAGGTGATTGATGGCACTTTGCGTTTAGTTTTGATAAAGGAAATCGGTGAGGCTGTCGTTACTTCTGATTTTTCACAGGATTTCTTGTTGCAAGTATTAAAGCAATATTGATTCTATTTATTTTAATAATAAAACAGGCATGATGGATGACTGATACCAATAATCATGTATTGGTCGGTCAGCTCAAAGAGTATTTTGAGCTGACTGCTGACCCCTTTTCTGCATTCTCTCCTGTTTTTTTTGGCGGCGCTCAGAGGCAGCATAATCTTGAAACCTTACGTCATCTTGCTACATTTGGCGATATGGTGTTGTTGTTGACGGGAGAAAAGGGAGCGGGGAAGACTTCGCTAATTCGTCATTTTGAGAGAAATCATGAGGAAGGGCTCAAATCTATAGTTTTCGATATAGGGCAGTCGGTATCGGGGAAAAATGCAGCTAATTCAGCTGTTCAATATTTTTCTGGGCAGCTCGGCTTGCCTGCTCTTAGAGGGGAGCCAATTCAGCAAGCTCTTTCAAAATTAACCGAGGAGCTTGATGCTCGGTTTCAGCGAGACGGCTATCGTACTTTGTTGGTTATTGATAACGCCGAACGATTGTCTAAAAAAGAATTACAAATATATTTTGCCTATTTTAGAGCGCTTGCTCCAGAAAGTGGCGCAGTTATACTTTTTGTAGGTCTGCCTGTTTTGTTGCAGTACGCCAAACTTGGGGGGCATGTCGGCCGCGAAGAGTGGATACACCAGATCCATATTAAGCCTTTGAATAAAGAGGATTTACACGAATATTTACAGCTTAGGCTCGAGTCAGCTGGCTATTGTGGTGCGTTATCTTTATCCGATTTACAGCAGCGGCATTTAGTTGATGTGGGAAAGGGATTACCTGGTAGGATAAATAAAATATTTCCCAGTGTGGTAATGGAGCCAGGTTTACTGAAAGTAGGAAGTATACAGAGGAGTGCGCTACCGAGGCGGGTAATTGCAGGGCTTGGTGGTTTGCTTTTCATGTCTTTTTTGTTTGTTTCTTTCCAGCATGGTTTGCTTGATTTTGAAACTGAGAAAATATCTGATGCTGTTGAAATTGATCCAGCGTTAAAGCTGGGTAAAGTAAAAAGTTCGCGTGAGAGTGAGCTGTTGAAGTTGCAGAGGGCTGAGCGGATGGCTATGTTGGATCGGGCCATTGCGAGTAGCGTTAAGCTTGAGAAAATAGGGCTAGAGTTTGACGGTGAACTAGCTGCTGTGCCGAAGGCAGAGAAACCGGTAGTTTCTCAGGCCCGAGTTCAAGATAAAAACCCTGTTGAAGAGAGTGGGCTAAGGTTGTCTCAGGCGGCGGCTCAGGACGTGGACCTGAGTGAGGTTCAAATTGTCGGTCAAAGAGAGTCTAAAGCGACAGAGCAAGATAAAGCGAAGGAACGCTTGAAAAAGCCTCTTGAAAGTAATATTTCTGTAGCGTCTCCAGTTCAAAGTGTAACTAAATCAAAAAATCCATATTTTCGTTCTCGGGAGTGGGCGGATGCGCAGTCAGCTCAGGCATATTCAGCGCAAATTCTAGCGAGTTATAAGGAGGAGACTGCTCTCAAGTTTATAAGTAAGCTTGGTGATGTTAAGTATGATGTTTTTTATTTGAAAACGCTGCATAAAGGTAAATCATGGTATGCGGTGTTTTATGGTATTTTTTCTCACAAAAAGGCAGCAAAGGCAGCAATTGCTGACTCATCCCAAGTAATTAGGTCACAAAGTCCTTGGTTGAGGCGTTTTGACGGTATTCATAAATCCTATCCCAAGAAATAATATCTTAACTATAACTTATTGATATGTAAGATAAAGCTCGATCTCCTCTAGTTTAAGTGCATTAAAGATACACTTTAAATTTGTACCAAACGAAGTCCATGTGTAAAATATCCAACCCCAATTTTCATAGTCATGCAGTTTTAGAAAATAGCTTATTAATAACTGTTTGATTTTAAATGATATTTTGTAGAGAGAATGTTATGGCAGCAGGTTTGTTTCGCCCTGAAGAATTTAGAGATAACTGTGGGTTTGGATTGATTGCTCAAATGGAGGGTCAACCAAGCCATGATCTACTTTTGACGGCGATAGAATCACTTACGTGTATGACCCATCGTGGCGGTATTGCTGCTGATGGTAAAACGGGTGATGGTTGTGGTTTATTGATTCAAAAACCAGACGCCTTTTTTAGACAAGTCGCAAAAGATCTTTTTAGTGTTGAGTTAGGTCAAAGCTACGGTGTCGGCATGGTCTTTCTTTCGCGAGATACCGATCAAGCAGAGCGTGCACGTAAGGCGCTTGATTCCGAATTGCAAGCTCAGGGCTTGAATGTTGTTGGTTGGCGTGTTGTGCCAACTAACAATGATTGTTTGGGGCGAATGGCGCTTGAATGCCTGCCTGTTATCGAACAAGTTTTTGTTGAAGGTACTGATCTATCTGAGCGAGAGTTGTCCCTTAAGTTATTTATGGCACGACGTAAAGCAGAAATGGTATTGAAGGATGATGCTGATTTCTATATTTGTAGCTTGTCAGAAAAGGTTGTTTCATATAAAGGCTTGATGATGCCGGTTGATTTACCTAGCTTTTACTTAGATTTGGGTAATGAAACTGTCGCGACCAGTATTTGTGTATTCCATCAACGTTTCTCAACCAATACCATGCCTAAGTGGCCGTTGGCACAGCCTTTCAGATGTGTCGCGCATAATGGTGAAATAAATACAATTGAAGGTAACCGAAACTGGTCTCTTGCTCGTACCAGCAAATTTGTTTCGGAAGAACTGCCTGAGTTGTCTGAAATATCGCCATTAGTTAACCGCTCGGGTTCTGATTCTTCTAGTATGGATAATATGTTAGAAGTTTTGATGGCGGGTGGCGTTGATCTGTTTAGAGCAGTGAGAATGATGATTCCGCCTGCATGGCAGAATGTTGATACCATGGATACGGATCTTCGTGCATTTTATGAGTATAACAGTATGCATATGGAACCATGGGATGGTCCTGCAGGTATTGTACTTACTGATGGCCGTTATGCTGTTTGTTTGTTAGATCGTAATGGTTTAAGACCGAGTCGTTGGGTTATTACCAAAAATGGCTATATTACCGTCGCGTCAGAAATTGGTACTTATGGGTATAAACCGGAAGATGTTGTAGCAAAAGGTCGTGTTGGGCCAGGACAAATTTTAGCCGTTGATACTCAAACCGGTGAAGTGCTTCATACTGATGACATAGATAATCGTTTAAAGTCTGCTCATCCCTATAAAAAATGGTTAAAAGAAAATGCGGTCCGTATTGAGTCCACTTTGGATAAGGATCACGAAGCTTTTGAAGCCATGGATGACGATACCTTAAAAACGCATATGAAAATGTTCCAGGTAACATTTGAAGAGCGCGATCAAATTCTTCGTCCCCTAGCAGAAAATGGACAGGAAGCGGTAGGCTCTATGGGTGATGATACGCCTGTTGCGGTTTTGTCTAGTCGTGTGCGTTCTGTTGCTGACTATTTCAGGCAGAAATTTGCTCAGGTTACGAATCCACCTATAGATCCTTTGCGTGAAGCAATTGTCATGTCTCTGGAGACCTGTGTCGGGGTTGAGCATAATATCTTTGAAGAAACGTCAGAGCATGCAAAGCGTATTATTTTAGCAACGCCAGTACTAACACCCGCTAAATTTAGTTGTTTTACGTCGGACAAAGAAGGCTTTGAGCATCAGGTCATTCGATTACAGCACGATGCAGGAACGGGTTTAGAGCAGGCTGTAATAGATATTTGTGTGCAGGCCGAAAATGCAGTTAAGTCTGGAAAGGTTGTTCTAATCTTGTCAGATAGAGATCTCAAGGAAGGTGAATTACCCGTAAATGCGTTCATGGCTACAGGTGCGGTACATCATCACCTTGTTGAGAAAGGTTTACGCTGTGATTCTAATATCGTCGTTGAGTCAGGTTTTGCGCGTGACCCTCACCATTTCGCTGTTCTATTCGGTTTTGGTGCAACGGCTGTTTACCCTTATCTTGCTTATCAAGTCATGTCTGATCTAATCAAGAGCGGTGAGATGCTCATGGATCCGATTGAAGCTAAAAATAACTACAGACGCGGTATTGGCAAAGGTTTGTTGAAAATACTTTCTAAGATGGGTATTTCAACTATCGCATCTTATCGTGGTGCGCAGTTGTTTGAAGCCGTTGGCTTGTCTGACGACATAGTTGATTTATGCTTTAAGGGTGTCGCGAGTCGAATTCAGGGTGCTTCATTTGAAGATCTTCAAAATGAGCAGGCATTGTTGGCTAAAGAAGCATTTAAGGCTAGGAAATCTATTCAGCCTGGTGGTCTATTGAAGTTTATGCACGGCCAGGAATATCATGCTTTTAACCCGGATGTCGTGAATACCGTTCAGCGTGCAGTTGAAACGGGTGATTACAAGGTCTTTAAAGAATACGCTGATCTGGTTAATCATCGCCCTGCTTCTTCCTTACGTGACTTGTTTGGCTTTAGTGATAAAGCGCAAGCGATTTCTATTGATGAAGTTGAACCGGTTGAAAATATATTTCCTCGTTTTGACTCGGCAGCGATGTCTTTAGGCGCTTTATCGCCTGAAGCGCATGAAGCCTTAGCAGTTGCAATGAACCGCCTTGGTGGGCGCTCAAATTCCGGTGAGGGCGGTGAAGATGCGGTTCGATTTGGTACTGAAAAGCGTTCTAAAATCAAGCAGGTTGCCTCTGGTCGTTTTGGTGTTACCCCTCACTACTTAAGTAATGCGGATGTTATCCAGATTAAAGTTGCTCAAGGTGCTAAGCCAGGCGAGGGTGGTCAGCTACCTGGCGGTAAAGTTAATAACTTGATTGCAACGCTGCGTTACTCAGTTCCGGGCGTGACATTAATTTCACCTCCCCCGCATCATGATATCTACTCAATTGAAGATCTGGCACAGCTTATTTTTGATTTGAAGCAGGTTAATCCAAGTGCATTGGTCTCTGTTAAGTTAGTGTCGGAACCGGGTGTTGGTACTATTGCTGCGGGCGTAGCGAAAGCCTATGCGGATTTAATTACTATTTCTGGTTATGACGGTGGTACTGCAGCAAGCCCCTTAACATCGATCCGATACGCTGGGTCTCCATGGGAATTGGGTTTAAGTGAAGCGCATCAGACGCTACGTGGAAATGACTTACGTGGCAAAGTTAGGCTGCAAACAGATGGTGGCTTGAAAACAGGCTTAGATGTCGTCAAAGCTGCAATGCTAGGTGCAGAGAGTTTTGGTTTTGGTACCACTCCAATGGTTGCCTTAGGTTGTCGCTATTTGAGAATTTGTCACTTGAACAACTGTGCGACAGGTGTTGCCACTCAGAATGAACAGCTACGCGACGAGCATTTCAACGGAACAGTTGAGATGGTGATGAACTTCTTCCGTTTTGTGGCTGAAGAAACGCGTGAGTGGATGGCGAAATTAGGCGTGCGCTCGTTAGATGAGTTAGTGGGTCGTACCGACCTTCTTAAAGTTTTGCCTGGTGATACGCCTAAACAGAAAAAGCTGGATTTATCACCTATTTTGTCAACCGCAGGTATTCCTGAGGATAAGCCTCATACTTGTCAGGTTGATAAGAATGAACCATTTGATAAGGCCGGTTTAGCTGAGCAAATGGTCGCTGATATGTTAGCGAGTATTGACGCTAAGTCAGGTGGCGATTTTGAGTACAAGGTGACTAATTGTGATCGTTCAATTGGTGCTCGTTTGTCTGGTGAGATTGCCAAACGATATGGCAATCAAGGCATGGCCGAGAAACCACTTAATTTGTCGTTAAATGGCACAGCAGGCCAAAGCTTTGGTGTTTGGAATGCTGGTGGTCTGAATATGAATCTTGAAGGCGATGCCAATGATTATGTTGGTAAGGGCATGACGGGTGGTAAGTTGGTCGTGCGACCTCCTGTTGGCAGTACCTTTAAGTCACAAGATACGTCTATTGTTGGTAACACTTGTTTGTATGGCGCGACGGGCGGTCAGCTCTTTGCGGCAGGTACAGCCGGTGAACGTTTTGGTGTGAGAAACTCCGGTGCGATGGCTGTGGTTGAAGGGGTAGGAGATCACTGTTGTGAATATATGACAGGGGGCTTGATTACCGTTCTTGGTCAGACCGGATATAACTTTGGTGCTGGTATGACCGGTGGCTTTGCTTACGTACTTGATCAAGACAATGCCTTTGTAGATAAATATAATCATGAGCTTGTTGAAATTCAGCGAGTATCAACTGAGCAAATGGAGCCTTATCGCAATCACTTGCGGGGTGTCATACAAGAGCACGTGTCAGAAACTGCAAGTCAATGGGGCCAAGAAATTCTTGAGAATTTTGAAGACCTGATTGCACGATTCTGGTTGGTTAAGCCTAAAGCGGCTAGCCTGGCGAACTTACTTGACAATATACGCTCGCGCCCTGAATAGCACTAATAGTGTGTTTGGAGCGATTTAGGTTTTAGAGGTAATACTATGGCTAAGCGGTTAAATAATAATTTTCAATTTATTGATGTGGGGCGAGTTGATCCCAAGAAAATTGCAATAGAAGGTCGAACCCAAGATTTTGGCGAGATTTATGAGTCTTTTGATCAGAATGATGCAGCGGATCAGTCTCATCGATGCTTGGAGTGCGGTAATCCATATTGTGAGTGGAAATGCCCAGTACATAATTATATTCCGAACTGGTTAAAACTGGTATCTGAAGGAAATATTATTGAGGCAGCAGAGTTGTGTCATGAGACTAACTCATTGCCTGAAGTCTGTGGTCGCGTGTGTCCTCAGGATAGGCTTTGTGAGGGTGCATGTACGCTTGATGCAGGCTTTGGCGCGGTTACTATTGGCTCGGCAGAAAAATATATTACCGATACGGCCTTTGCTATGGGCTGGCGACCTGATATGTCCAAGGTTGTTTGGACCGACAAAAAAGTCGCTATTATAGGTGCAGGACCTGCTGGTTTAGCGTGTGCGGATATCTTGGTGCGTAACGGTGTGAAACCTGTCGTGTTTGACCGTAATCCTGAAATTGGTGGTTTGTTGACCTTTGGTATTCCAGAGTTCAAATTGGAAAAAACTGTCATGTCACAGCGACGTGAGATTTTCACTGATATGGGTATTGAGTTCCGCCTGAACGTTGACATTGGGCAGGATGTAACAATTGATCAATTGTTGCAGGAATATGATTCCGTTTTCATGGGAATGGGTACGTATAATTATATGAAAGGTGGTTTTCCTGGTGAAGACCTTCCGGGCGTTCATGACGCCTTGCCTTACTTGATTTCTAATGTGAATAGACGTCTTGGTTTTGAAAAAAATGCAGAAGACTTTATCAACTTGGCAGGGAAAAAAGTCGTGGTACTTGGTGGTGGTGATACTGCCATGGACTGTAATAGAACCTCTATCCGTCAACAGGCAAAGCAGGTGACCTGTGCTTATCGTCGTGATGAAGAGAATATGCCGGGTTCGCGTAAAGAAGTTCAGAATGCCAAAGAAGAAGGTGTAGAGTTCTTATTTAATCGACAGCCGGTCGCTATTATTGGTGATGAAAAAGTAGAAGGCGTTAAGGTTGTTAAAACTCAGCTAGGTGAGCCAGATGAGAATGGTCGTCGCCGACCTGAAGTGGTAGAAGGCAGTGAAGAAATCGTGCCTGCCGATGCGGTTTTGATTGCGTTCGGGTTTAAGCCCAGTCCTCCAGATTGGTTAAGCGCAGTTAAGGTTGATGTAAATGACTGGGGTGGTGTGGTTGTTAGTAATGAAACTGACGCGGCAGAATTTGCTTTCCAGACATCTAATCCTAAGATCTTTGCTGGTGGTGATATGGTAAGAGGCTCTGACTTAGTGGTCACAGCGATTGCTGAAGGTCGTCAGGCTGCAGAAGCCATCTTGGATTATTTAGATGTCTAATCTGATTTTTGCGCGATAAAATCCAGAAAGGCACGGTATGGCACCGTGCCTTTTTTGTTTACACTGTTTGCTTGATTAAATTATTTTTGAACGTACCGAAGAGAAAGTGCATGACTGAGCTAAAAAATGATCGTTTTCTAAGAGCTTTAGAACGTAAGCCTGTTGACGTAACTCCTGTGTGGATGATGAGGCAAGCGGGACGTTATCTTCCTGAGTATAAAAAAACGCGTGCTCAAGCGGGTGATTTTCTAAGTTTATGTATGAATAAAGAGTTAGCTTGTGAGGTAACCATTCAGCCTCTTGAGCGTTATGATCTTGATGCTGCAATCTTGTTCTCGGACATACTGACTATTCCTGATGCAATGGGTTTGGGTTTGTATTTCGAAGAAGGAGAAGGGCCTCGTTTCAGGAAGGTCGTTCGTACAGAAGCCGATGTGGATGCCTTACCTATCGTTAACACTTTAAAAGATCTTTCCTACGTTACCGATGCCGTAAGCACTATTCGGCACGAACTTAACGGACGGGTGCCGTTGATAGGTTTTTCAGGCAGTCCATGGACGTTAGCGACGTATATGGTTGAAGGTGGCAGTTCAAAGGACTTTCGTCATGTGAAAGCGATGATGTATTCGCAGCCTGAAGTGATGCATCAAATGTTGGATAAAATTGCTTTGTCAGTTATAGATTATTTGAATGCGCAGATTAGAGCGGGGGCGCAGGCTGTGCAGATTTTTGATACCTGGGGTGGCAGTTTAAGTGATGTGGCCTATCAGCAATTTTCACTTTTTTACATGAAGAAAATCGTTGATGGTTTGATACGTGAGCATGATGGACGAAAAGTGCCTGTGATTTTGTTCACCAAAGGTGGCGGCTTGTGGTTACCTGAAATGGCTGGTATTGGCGCTGATGCGCTAGGTTTGGATTGGACGATGGATATGGGTAAGGCGCGTTCTTTAGTTGGCTCGAAGGTTGCGCTTCAGGGAAACATGGATCCTTCTGTATTATACGCCTCACCAAAGAGTATTAGAGAAGAAGTTGAACGTATTCTTGCTTCTTTTGGTCCAGGTGAGGGGCATGTATTTAATTTAGGGCATGGTATTCATCAATTCGTTGACCCCAAGCATGCGGGTGTCTTTGTAGATGCTGTGCATGAATTGAGTGCTAAGTATCACGCTTAAAAATAACTGAGTATTTATTGCTTTTGATCAGTCTTGCAGGCGCTGATGTAAAACAAATGCCTGTATTTCCCCACATGTGTCACATTTGCAGCATGGCATCATTTATCCCGCGTAACACTTTTAATACAATCAGTCAGTTGAAGTCGAGAAATTCAAAGGAAATACCATGAGACAAGTATTTAGTCCACTGGCAAGGATTGTTTGCGTATTAATCTACAGTTTTGTATTGGTCGCATGTGAAAACATCGATGATATCTTATTGTTTAAAAATGTAGGTGATCCTCAACTCTTTCAAAACGATCCTGATGCTGAAGCGGATGCCAATACGGCTGATGTAGAGCTTGATAATGCTGAATTGATTACATTGGGCGTGGTCCAATCAACCTTGTTGGCAACCCAGAATACCGCGCTATATAAGTTTCTTGATGCCTCAGATTTGCCAGAAGGTGCCTCTTTGGAGGTTCCTTATATTTGTGTAAGCGGTACAGCCACGTACATTGATTCACGAAAAACGCTCGTTGAAAATGATGATAACTTTGAGAATGACGAGTCTCCAGTATATCAAGTTGGGGATACGATGGGCGTTGAATATGATCTTTGTGAGAACTCAGAAGGATTGGTTTATAGCGGCTCCATGTCCGCGCGTTATACTGAAATTAATGGTTTAAATCCGACGTTCAAGGAAATAGATGCTTTTTCATGTGTAAACAATTTAGCCGATGACTTGGCTGACTCAGCCTCATTTGTAGAGGAAGGCAATATTTATGAGGTGACTGCTGATGAGTTGCAATTTCGTCCGGTTGGCGGGAATATCGAGGTTGATTCAGTTATATATAGCTATATACCGGATCCGAGCGCACTTGATGAGCTACTTCGAGAAGACACTGTTATTGGTACTATTTCATATGACCGACATACGGCTGTTATTTTCGCAAATATGAGATCCAACCTTCCAGCCTATGAGGGCCTTGCCACCTCGTTGGGTGGTGATCAAATATATCAAATAATAGAAGGGGTAGCTGAGACTGTTGATTGTCAGCAATATGAGCGTACGCTGTCTGTCGTAGCGACAGACTTTTCGACTGAGAAAGAAGGCTTAACGACTACTTTAAACGGTAGTTTAGAGCTTGTTTCAGTGTCAGAGAACCTGCATAAAAGAGATGCCACCATTAAAGATAGTGCTTTTAGAACGACGGTTAAGCAAGCAAACTTGGTCGAAGAGTTTTATATGAGTGATTATACTGCAGCGACTTATTTTGATGAGAACGAAGAAGTCTATGCTTATAATTTTTCGGGGGAGGTTTCTTCCGATGCAATTTTTGGGAACGTGACGCTAGCAGAAGGTAATGACTTTATTCGTTATTCGGCAGAAGAGCAGCCGCATAGTGGCGCTATGGTTATTTTAGGGCAGGGGCTTGAGCGGCTCCAGTTAACCGTAGATTCTCAATTTCTGCAAATATTAGTCGATCATGATGGCGATAGTGATGGCAATACCTTGCCAGATTATGATAATGATATTGAGACCTCTTGGATTGACCTACTTGAAAGAGACTTTGTTGAGTTAAATTAACAGGTAAGTATTTTCTATGGCAAAACAAAAAATGGCCTTTGTCTGTACTGATTGCGGTTCAGACTTATCCAAGTGGCAAGGACAGTGCCCTGACTGTGGCCAGTGGAATACTATTCAAGAAATAAAGCTGGCAAAAACCCCTAGATCAAGTGCATCAAAGTCCGTAGGTTATGCCGGTACCTCATCTGAAATTCATACTTTAGGCTCGATTAATCTCAAAGAGCAGCCCCGCTTTAGTTCAGGTATCGGTGAGTTTGATCGCGTATTAGGTGGCGGCTTAGTGCCTGGCTCAGCAATTTTGGTCGGAGGTCACCCCGGCGCAGGCAAAAGTACCCTGTTATTGCAAACGATGTGTGCTTTGGCAGCAAATATGGATGCTTTATATATCACGGGTGAGGAGTCTTTACAGCAGGTGGCAATGCGCGCAAAACGACTGGGTTTGCATGCCGATGGTTTGAAAATGTTTTCCGAGACTAGTCTCGAAGCGATTGAAGTAAATGTTCAGCTACTTAAGCCTAAAGTGTTGGTGGTCGACAGTATTCAGGTAATCTTTACTGATGATATTGAATCGGCGGCCGGAAGTGTGTCGCAGGTTAGAGAGTGTGCCGCTCGCCTGACGCGTTTAGCGAAACAAACGGGGATGGTGTTGTTTTTGGTTGGGCATGTGACGAAAGAGGGCGCCATTGCCGGGCCTAAAGTTCTGGAGCATATGATTGACTGCTCAATTATGTTGGAGGGTTCGAGTGATACTCGCTATCGAACGTTGAGGGGGATTAAAAACCGCTTTGGTGCTGTCAATGAGTTAGGCGTATTTGCCATGCTCGAAAAAGGCTTAATGGAAGTTAAGAACCCGAGTGCGATTTTCTTGAGCCGTGGTGAAGACGCGATGCCTGGAAGTATCGTCACCCTATTATGGGAAGGTACTCGCCCCTTATTGGTTGAGCTTCAAGCGCTAGTAGATGAAAGTCAGGGCAACTATCCTAAGCGAGTATCATTGGGTCTGGATCAGAATCGCTTATCGATGTTGCTCGCTGTTCTTCATCGGCACGGCGGGGTGCATTGTGGTGATCAGGATGTCTTTGTTAACTTGGTGGGGGGCGTGAAAACGGTTGAAACCAGTACTGATCTAGCAACCTTGGCCGCTATTATCTCAAGTCTGAAGGGCAGTGCTTTACCGCAAGATCTGGTGTTGTTTGGAGAGGTCGGCTTATCGGGTGAAATACGCCCTGTTCCCAGTGGTCAGGAGCGAATTCAAGAAGCACTAAAGCATGGCTTTAAGCGTGCAATCATTCCTTATGGTAATAAACCTCGGCAGAAAGTAGAAGGTATGGAGGTCGTATTAATCAAAAAGTTGCCAGATTTACTCAATGCTTTGTTTTAATATTTTTTTGGGGGGGTAGGCCTCTATGCGATATTGATGGTATCTGCGTGATTAGAAAATAGCCTCAATCTCACTTGATGACAGTTGTCTGCTTTCTCCGGGTTCTAGTGCCTTACCTAAATGCAGATTGCCAATGGCGAAGCGGTGTAATTCCAATACAGGGTTTCTAAATCGGCCAAACATTCTTTTGATTTGATGATAGCGGCCTTCTATCAGAGTTAGTTCCGCGACAAATTCGTTGATGATTTTCAGTTTTACTGGCTGGGTAGTGATATCTTCATATGAGAAATACATGCCTTCATCAAATGCTTCTGCGTACTCTTCACTTAGTGAGTTTTCTAATTTTACTCGATATTGTTTACTGATTTTATTATCCGGAGACATGAGTTTTCGAGACCAGCGACTGTCATTTGTGAGTAACAGTAAGCCTGTAGAGTTAAGATCTAAGCGACCCACAATATGCAGCTCGTTTTTGAATGGATAGTTAAGTAAATCTATCACCGTTGTATGTTGCTTATCTTGGGTTGCACTGACGACACCTGCGGGTTTGTTCAGTGCTATATAGTGGGGTGTGTTTGCTTGTAAGGGTTTGCCATCAAATTCTATGCTTGAGAAATTATCAACGGTCTGATTGATATCGCTTGCAATAACGCCATTCACGCAGACTCTGCGTTGAGCGAGTAATAGCCTGACTGCCTGCCGTTTTATGCTGAGTTTTTTACTAATGAAACGGTCTAGTCTGGAAGTATTCATATGGCGTCTTTTTAGGAAACAGCTTGCGTTAGTAAGAAGGCTTTCCTCTTAGGGATTTGGTTTTACTGTGTTTGGTTTTCTTATCCATGCGCTTTCTTTGTGAATTTCGACTTGGCTTCGTTGGGCGTCGTACTTTTTGTACCAGAGTGACTAACTTAATAACGGCTTGAAGTCTTTCTAAAGCATTTTCTCTATTTTTTTCCTGAGTCCGAAATTGCTGTGCTTTGATGACTATTATGCCATCCTTGTTGATGCGCTGGTCTTTCATCTCTAGTAGACGTTGCTTATAAATATCAGGTAAAGATGAGGCGTGAATATCAAATCTAAGGTGAATGGCTGAGGAAACTTTATTAACGTTCTGGCCGCCAGCACCTTGTGCGCGAATAGCGCTTAGCTCGATTTCATCGTCAGGAATAGAGACAGCTTGAGTGATCGTTAGCATGTAAAAGGTATGCTCAGAAATGAAATCGATATTAATGTTTGGTGACGTGAGATTTTTTGCCTAAATAACGGTTAGCGCATCGAGTTCCCGCTTTAACATTTCCTCGCTGCCCAGATTCAGTTCAACTAGGCGTTTTAAATGGGTCATGCTATCTATATCTATATGCTTACATTTAAAGCCCAGCGCGGTTTTATCTTCATGAGAAAAATACAGTGACATGATGATATGACTTTCACTTCCTGCTAGTCGAATGGTTGCTTCACAAGGCTCTTGTAGATCGATTGAAAAGTGATCCGGTTTATGGACCAATAAACCTTTCATCGAGATGTCTAGAACTTCAGTTGACCATTCCATATCTGCTTGGTGAAGGGTGCACTCTGCATTAAATAGTACCCGGCTGAACTGACGACGTTCATCATTTTTGTTGTTTTCGTTCATGTTCGTATCCTTCGATGGGGGGTGTGCAAGAAAATGAGCATGCTGGCACTGTAAATTCACTGACTTTGACTTCCAAAAGAAAAAGGCATACTCAAAATATATGTTGAATATGCCTTTACTGCAAGTTGAACTTGCTTAATGCGCTTATTTACAGCTGGTTTGGCTTAAGCAAGCTTTTTGTAATTGACGCGGGTTGGCGTCTTGGCAACGTCACCTTTGCGCTTTTTAAGGTCAACTTCATATTCGCTATAGTTGCCTTCAAACCAGATAACATCGCTATCACCTTCAAAGGCAAGTATGTGGGTTGCGATACGATCAAGGAACCAACGGTCATGCGAAATAACGACCGCGCAGCCAGGAAAGGCAAGAATAGCTTCTTCCAGTGCGCGAAGTGTTTCAACGTCAAGATCATTGGTCGGCTCATCAAGAAGCAGCACGTTAGCGCCTTGTTTAAGAAGCTTGGCAAGGTGCAGGCGGTTGCGTTCTCCACCTGATAGTTCGTTAACTTTCTTTTGTTGATCATTACCGCGGAAATTGAAGCGACTTACATAGGCTCTTGAGGGGGTTTGGTAATTGCCTATTTGGATAATATCGTTACCACCACTTATCTCTTCCCAAACGGTGTGCTTGTTATTCAAATCACGATTTTGTTCAACATAGGCAAGTTCAACAGTCTGGCCTTTTTTGATATCACCGCTATCAGGAGACTCTTCCCCGGAAATAAGCTTAAATAGGGTGGACTTGCCCGCACCATTGCCGCCAATAACACCGACAATACTGCCGGGTGGAATAGTAAAGCTAAGGTCATCAAATAACAGTTTGTCGTTAAATTTTTTGCTGACGTGCTCGAGCTCAATCGCCATGTCACCCAAGCGAGGCCCTGGTGGAATATATATCTCCATGGTTTCATTGCGTTTTTGAGCCTCTTGGGAGTTTAACTCTTCAAAGCGCTGTAGGCGGGCCTTGCTTTTTGCGTGGCGGCCTTTAGGGTTGCTTCGCACCCATTCTAATTCAGATTTAATGCTACGGTTACGTGCGTCTTCTTGCTTCTGCTCGCCCTCTAAACGTTTTTCCTTTGACTCAAGCCATTGAGAGTAGTTGCCCTCAAAAGGAATGCCGTGGCCGCGATCAAGTTCAAGAATCCAGCCCGCAACATTGTCGAGGAAGTAGCGGTCATGGGTAATGGCGACGACGGTGCCGGGGTAGTCGTGTAAGAATCGTTCTAGCCACGCGACACTTTCAGCATCAAGGTGGTTGGTTGGCTCGTCGAGCAATAGCATGTCAGGTTTTGATAGTAATAAGCGACATAAAGCCACACGGCGTTTTTCACCGCCAGATAGAAGTTTAACATCTGCATCCCAAGGTGGCAGTCTTAAGGCATCCGCGGCGACTTCCAAGGTGCGCTCCAGGTTGTGGCCGTCTGAGGTTTCAATGATCGCTTCAAGTTTTGCTTGTTCAGCTGCAAGCGCATCAAAATCGGCGCCTTCTTCAGCATATTCTGCATAGACTTGGTCCAGGCGTGTTAGTGCATCTTTTACTTCGCGTAAGCCATCCTCTACATTACCTCGCACATCTTTGCTTTCATCTAATTCTGGTTCTTGAGCGAGGTAGCCGATATTGATGCCGGGCTGCGGGCGTGCTTCGCCTGTAAATTCTTGGTCAACGCCTGCCATAATTCGTAATAAGGTCGATTTACCTGAACCGTTGAGGCCGAGTACACCAATTTTAGCGCCAGGGAAAAAGGATAAAGAGATGTCTTTGAGGATTTCTTTTTTAGGTGGGACAACTTTTCCAACCCTGTTCATGGTGAATACGTACTGAGCCATGTAAATAACCTTATAGATGGATAAACAAAAGGAAGACTAATCTTGTGCTCAGAACTTAGCTAAAAACAGGGAAGAAGGCAATTTTTGAAAGTAAATTAAAGCGGGAGACAGAGGGTTAACATGTGTGAGTTTTTATTTTTGAGAATATACTGCTTGGCGGATAAGTTGTAGATAGTGCGCTAACTGTTATTGGTGCTCAAGCATTTTGGCTTGCTTAGCCGAGTTTGATCTCGGTCGACGTCAAAAGCCCACGAGCACCAATTAATGCAATCAGGCCTAAGCCGAGTAAGATGAATGAGTTGGGTTCAGGCACTGCTTGGGTAATGATTCTGGCATCATCAATCCAATATCGGCCTACCCATAAGCGATCTATCAGAATCGTTCTTGAGCTTTCAAACGTTAGAAAATCATTTGCTTCGACTCTGCGGGAGTTTGACTGTTGGTAGCGAGTGCCCTCTCCACCAAGTAGTTTGTCCGAAGCATTCAAATACTGCCCGCCCAATATAATCGCGACAATATCTTCTGTAAAACTGATTCGAGTGTTTGATATCTGGCCACTTGATTTCCCGGTAGGATCAAAGTGCAGCAAATGAGAGTTGTAATTGCCACTGCTTAAACTTAAGTTGCTATTTGAGTGTTTCATGCCATGAAAGCTGTCGCCAATAAATAAATTATCACCCAGCAAGTAATCTACTTTGACTTGCTTGTCAGCCAGATGAATATTCTGGGCTTCATTGAAACTTTGCAATTGATCTGACTCTGTATGGCTCCAGCGTAGGTCCAGGTCAGTAATATCACCTGTTTGATGGATGACGCTGGCGTAAGCGGTATTTAGTAAGCTTACTAGGGTTATTAAAGTCGCTAGACCGCAGAAAGTAGTTTTACGCAAGGTTTTGATCCTTTGGTGACAGTTGGGCATAGTCTTTATGACTTTAAGTAAAGCATGCTCTGTAGAGGAAGCGAAGTCGCTAATGGCAAATTTCACAATCTATAACTTTTTGATTTCAATAACTTGCATGAACTTACCTAAGTACACAGACGGTAGGGTTAGTGGGGTGTGCTGGTTGATTTATGTCATCTCCTCTGGGTAGTGCTAGCTATTTAGTATGATCAAAAAAACCAAGTCATAATATTCTAGTGTTTAATAAAAAAAGCGCTGCAAATGCAGGGCGTTTTTTGTTTAAATGGCCGACTATTTTCAAACATGCCTTAAAATGGCCAAGGTCAAGACGCTTGCCAATTCCATCCTTAGTTATCTTATTTAGCCTCTATTTTTCCCAAGGTTTACCGTCCGGTATTTTAGCCCATACCCTGCCAGCGCTAATGCGTGATGAAGGCGTAGCCCTTGAATATATTGGTTTGATCAAATTATTAGCCTTGCCTTGGGCATTAAAATTTCTATGGGCGCCTTATATTGATCGCATCGGGTTTTCAGGCTGGGGACCAAATAAAAGCTGGATCGTGGTAATGCAGCTTATCTTGGCTGGTTTGATTTTTATGGTGTCGTTTTCGTCCCAGGCGCATATGTTTGGTGTTGGGATCTTTATCTTCCTGTCAGGGGTCTTGTTGGTGAACACTTCGGCAGCCACTCAGGATATTGCTACGGACGGATTGGCAGTGAAAGTGCTACCAGAATCCTGGCGCGGTTTAGGTAATAGTATTCAAGTAGCCGGTTTCAAAGCGGGCATGATACTCAGTGGAAGCTTGTTGTTGCTTGGTATCGACGCTTTTGGATGGTCGTTTAGTTTTAGTTTGTTGGCAGGGGTCATTGTCTTGTTGCTTTTGCCTGTATTGTTTTTCAAACCGGCGAAGCTTATTGCTCCGAATAACGTGATCTCATCGGCGTCTAAGTCAGAGTCTCCGTGGCTTATATATAAAACATTCTTTAATTTGCCGTCGGTGCGTCTATGGTTGCCGGTCCTTGTGACGTATAAAGCAGCTGACTCCTTAGGGTCGGCCATGATCAAACCATTGTTGATTGATCAAGGCTTTGGCTTATCAGATGTTGCATCGCTTACTTTTGTGTCATCCTTTGCTGGCTTGTTGGGTGCGTTCTTAGGCGGTTTGGCTTATTATCACTTCGGGCAAAAACGGGTTTTATTAACGGCGGGTTTAATGCAAGCGTTGGGGATTGCAGCATTTGCTTTGATTGCCTATGGCTATAATGATGTTTTATGGATTTATAGTGTTTCGCTGTTTGAGCAAATGGCCGACGGCATTTCGACAGTCGCGCTATTTTCTTTGATGATGGCGCAATGTCGCTCAGGGCATGAAGGGGCAGATTTTACTGTTCAAGCGAGCATTCAGGTGCTGGTGTCAGGTGTGTTTGGCGCTTTAAGTGGTGTGCTGGCTGCATTTTTTGGTTTTAGTATTTTCTTTGTTCTTGCTGGATTACTGGGGCTTTTGGCCTTGTTACCGGCTGTGCAATATTTCAAACATAATTATTGATGAAGTTCACAGAATAATCGTATAAAATGGCGCGTTTTTTGATCGATCACTTTGCATAAAGGTGCTTTACAGGCATGCAGGCAGTTTTCTAATGTTTGCCCCAGTGATGATCTTATTCCTAAAAGCTTACACCTAACTGATAGAGGCGATGAATGTTTACTCGTGATATGACAATAGCTGGTTTTGATGACGAAATAGCCCTTGCAATTGACGCTGAGTCAAAGCGACAAGAAGAACATATTGAATTAATTGCATCTGAAAACTATACCAGCCCTCGAGTGATGGAAGCGCAGGGTTCTGCGCTAACAAATAAATATGCTGAAGGTTACCCTGGTAAGCGTTATTACGGCGGTTGTGAACATGTAGATGTGGTTGAGCAGTTAGCCATCGATCGCGCAAAAGAGTTGTTCGGCGCTGACTTTGCAAATGTTCAGCCTCATTCTGGTTCGCAAGCAAACGCAGCGGTATATATGGCGCTATGTAAACCAGGCGATACGGTCTTAGGCATGAGTTTGGCACACGGTGGGCACTTAACGCATGGTGCATCGGTTAGTTTTTCTGGTCGAATCTATAATGCGATTCAATATGGTCTAAATGATCAAACGGGTGAAATTGATTATGACCAGGTTGAAGCGTTAGCGCGAGAGCATAAGCCGAAAATGATTGTGGCTGGTTTTTCTGCTTATTCACGCATTGTTGATTGGCAGCGTTTTCGTGATATCGCCGATGAAGTGGGTGCTTACTTGTTTGTGGATATGGCACACATTGCTGGTTTGGTTGCCGGTGGTGTTTATCCAAGCCCTGTTAATATCGCTGATGTGACGACTACAACAACGCATAAAACCTTAGGTGGTCCGCGTGGTGGTTTAATTCTAGCTAAAGCAAATGAAGCATTGGAGAAGAAGTTAAACTTTGCTGTCTTCCCTGAAAGCCAAGGCGGTCCTTTGATGCATGTTATTGCGGCGAAGGCGGTTTGTTTTAAGGAAGCTATGTCAGGCGACTTTGCAGCATATCAAAAACAAGT
>Ga0209290_1000610_pt1 | contig 23650 bp, 20 predicted proteins | sample EN1Hudsemesocosm_2_FD_184632 | JGI IMG/M metagenome (GOLD analysis project Ga0209290, IMG submission 184632) | Methane-oxidizing microbial communities from mesocosms in the Hudson Canyon - EN10B Hudson Canyon (SPAdes) (version 2) | ecosystem: Environmental > Aquatic > Marine > Cold seeps... | reverse complement strand
CGCATGATTCGGCCACAGTTACCCAAGGCTCATCATTGACGCAGCGACACCCCATGCCTCTTTCCACAAACTGAGTCCAGCGAGAACGCAAACGAGCACGCGCCTCAGCGTCACTATAAACGCCTGCCAAAATAGGATAAAACCAGTCCATGGAATAATGTTTTTTACTCTCCCAAGTGCGATCAAACCGCTCCGGTCGGTATTTCAAGGCGAAGCCCAAGCGTTCATAAGCTGAACGCCAGACGGCACTCAATTCCGTCTCACTAAGCGTATCAGCAATTAGAGTCGCGTATTCAACACTCTTGTAAATTGATGAACAGGCCGTAACCAAAGCATCTTGCAGCACAATGCCATTCACATCCGTCGCCCAATAGATTTCACCTGTTTCAGCTTGCATCACCAAAACCCAATCAATTACCCAGTGTACCGTCGAAAAAACGCGATTTAAGAAAGCTTTATCTTGAGTAATTATATAATGATGCCATGCCCCTGTCGCGATATAGGCAATGAAATTGCTTTCTCGTTTACCTTTGGCAATCGGTTTGCCATTTTTATAATTAGCCCACCAACTACCATCTTCCAACTGTTCGTCCACCAGCCATTGGTAGGCTCGCTCCGCCGCCTGATATTCACCGGCGATACTCAAACCCATCGCAGCTTAGATATTATCCCAAGGATCAGTGATGCCGCCGGTAAACCATGGAATTTCGCCACTCGGTTTTTATACCGATAAAATATAGTCGACGGTTTTGTGAAGAAATTGTTTGGGATAAAACCCTTTGCTAAGTAATAGTCCTGCCATTTTTCTTCCTTATACTCGCTCGAAGTACATCACAACACTTTTACCCATCAACGGGTCTAAAGCTTTCTCTAAGAAGCGGGAGGATATTAGTTTCTTGATCATGTCCCATACCAAAAACTTGTGGTACCCCTGCACCAACTTAGATTGTTCATCCTTACCCCATAAAGCGCATTTCAATCACCAATACGTAACATGTAATGCGTAGGCCCAGTGACGAGCGTAGCGTTTCAAACCTAGGATCTCTACCTCACGACGAAGATGGACATCATTAAAAATAAGGATATGGCCACTTTCCACTTCATGATAAGCCTGGCTCAATCGCCAGCAAATTTCTTCTGGCCATGCCCGGGGTACACTAACAGCCAGCACTCCATCAGGTTTCAATACCCGATTAATTTCGGCTAATACCCCTTTAAAATCGGGGATATGTTCCAACACTTCTGAACAAACCACTTTCTCAAAGTAGTTATCCTCAAATGGCAATTTCAAAGCATTCTCTGTTTTGAATTCAATGTACTTATTCTTATTGACAGGATCCACAAACGCTTTAGCTTTCTCTTTTTCGACGGAGATGTCCTTTCCAGACAGATCCACCTCAATTGCTTCTATATCGGCAGCCAAATAGGCTTCAATTGTATGACGGCCTTCACCACAACCTACATCCAGAAGTCGATCTCCTGAAGATAACTTCAACTTATCAAAATCAATTGTTTGCATGGACTTATACCTTCTTTGCGTTAATAGCACCGACCACGTCACTAAACGCCTCTATTGGTGCCGTTGTTTCAGTTTGCTTATCTTGGTTAAGAATCTTGTGATAATAAGCAGTAAACTGTTTCGCTGCGACTTCCCAACTAAAGGTTTCTTCGATACGTTTTCTCCCTAATTGACTCAGTTGTGCTCTGCGTTCGCGCTTTTCAAGCAACTCTCTTATGGCTGCGGCCAAGGTGGTCGAATTTCCTGCCGGAGTAATTTAACCAGCATCACCGATCACTTCCGGTAAGGCACCACCATCACTTGAAATGACAGGAGTACCACAAGACATCGCTTCACCGGCTAGCAAACCGAAACCTTCGTACAATGACGGTGACACAGCTAGTGTCGCTTCATTGTAGTAATGCACCAACTGCTCTGTAGAAATACCAGAAACGAAACGTACGGAGTCTTCTAACTTCTATGACTGAAGTAGCGCTTCAGTCTGCCCCCTCTCTTTTAACTTACCCACTACCATTAGTTCAAGCTGAGGATAATCCGGTTTAAGCGCGGCTACGGTTTTAATCAAAAATCGCAGTCCTTTCAGAGTCTGATCTGCCGATGCGGTCGTGATAATGCGATAAGGCTGCCGTGACACTTCATCCATAGAACGAAACGTTTCGGTATCAATTCCGTTGTAAATTAACTCAATATCGGAGACCGGAAGATCAAAGGCGTTGGCGATATCAGCCCGCGACCGGCAATCGTATTGGTACCAGAAATAACCGCACCGAGCCCTCGTATAACTTCGACACGATCAATGACCTCTACCGGATATCCCCTGTGTCAAGCTAGTTGTCACCTCTAATTGTCAGTTAGAGGTAATTAAAAATGAAGCGAAACTTTACTCAATCGTTTAAAATTCAAGCAGTCGAAAAAGCTTTAAACAGAGATTCAAATATCAGTTTAAAAGAAGTATCGACATCATTAGGTATTGGCTTTTCAACCTTAAATAAATGGATTGTTAAAGCCAGAAACCAAGAATTTGAAACAGTATCAGCAGAGAAGTTGAATAGCATGACTCAGGAAAAACGACTTCAAGATTGGACGTTAGAAGAGAGACTCAATATGATTGTTGCGTGTGGCGCCTTGGTAAGTGAAGCCTTGAGTGAATATTGTCGTGAAAAAAGTATTTCACCCTCATCAAGTAAATCAATGGAAGCTAGATTTTGCGAGTGGAAAAACTCAAGAAACAAAAACGATTTCACGCGCCGAAATAAAAGCGCTTAAGCAAGAAAATAAGTCGCGGATTTTAGTCATAAGTGCGCCATATTGAATAAGTTGAGCCAGAGGGTACACTCACAGTTCGACCAAAAACCAATGTGAGATCACTTATGAATAAGCGTTATACCCATCTGACTCAAGAAGAAAGCAGGTGTTTCAAATGAAGTTATAGCCCAAGACTTAGGGCGTCATTTGAGCACTATCAAAAGAGAGCTGGCTAGAAATAAAGGTGCTAGAGGGTATCGCGCAAAGCAAGCGCATAGTTTTGCGCAGGAACGGCATCAACAGAAACCTAAAGCGATCAAGCTGGTAACTGAAATGAAAGCTCGAATTACTGATGACCTGAACAAGCAGTGGAGCCCTGAGCAAATACAAGGGCGTTTAAAGAAAGAAGCACAGTTATCAGTCTGCCCGGCAACGATCTATCAGTTTATTCGAGCGAACAAAGCCGAGGGAGGTTGTTTACATCAACACCTTCGACATAAGAAGTATAGGCAAAGGACAGGGAAGCCGGATGCACGAGGCCAGATATGAAATCGTGTTAGCATCGATGACAGGCCTAAAATTGTGGATCAAAAAATACGTTTAGAAGATTGGGAAGCGGATACAATGATTGGTAAAGGACACAAGGTGTATTGGTTACATTAACAGAAAGAGTGAGTAAATTAAATTTGGTGAAACGAATTCCGTCAAAGCACACGGATGTAGTCACGAAAGCATTTATAACGAAGCTGAAACCTTATCAGTCTGACCTACTTACGGTCACATTTGATAACGGAAAAGAGTTTGCTTTTCATGACAAAATCAAGAAAAAACTTACCGTAGATACTTATTTTGCTCACTCTTATTCCTCATGGGAGCGAGGATTGAATGAAAATCATAATGGCTTGATAAGGCAATACTTGCCCAAAAACCAATCTTTGGATAAGGTCACTGACAAACAGGTCCTTGATATACAAAACCGACTAAACCAAAGACCAAGAAAAATGTTAGGTTTTAAAACACCTAACGAGATTTATAGTGAAATGGCGCTAGCTGCATAAATTATAGTGGCGCACTTATGACTAAAATCGAGGGTATTATACATACCAAGAGGTCTGTCAAACGTCGCAATTGGTTTTATCAGAGGGCTCCAGTTAGCGAAGAAAAAACAACCGATATCGTTCCAGAAAAATGGGGGGAGCGCTCTTTTATCATGGTTCGGTTTTTCAAGATCCGAACCAATCGGAGGCTAACACCGTAGCTTGAAGCACGACTTTAGGCTTAACTATAAACATTAGGCTTAACTACAAAAATTCGAATATTTTGAGGCGTGCGAATACATGCTCCCCTAAAGAGAGTCGGCCGACAGCACAATTGACCACCGCTCTCCCTAGTTGACGACCAGTGATTGGCTGGTAATCCGCCATATTCGAAATATTACGGGCAAACGAATGAAAAATCGCTGCCCCGATTTTTTCCATCGGCCGACCAACTGATCGATCCCCCTCAATAATGGAGGGCTTGAAGAAGACCAAGGTTTCAAAGTGCTGCTTTCTTGCAAATTCCTCCAATTGTCCCTTCATACGAGGATAAAAGAACTTGGAATTGATATTGGCCGTTGACGACGACACCAAAAATAAGCGCTTGACGGCGTTTTTCGCAGCAGCCTCTATCACGTTTGCCTGATACGTGTAATCTATTCGGTATTGAGCTTCTTTGCTCCCAGCTTGCTTCTTTGTCGTCCCAAATGCCAAGAAAAGGTCATCGCCTTGTATAAGATCCCGCCAGTCTTCAATTTTTTCAAAATCTATCAGATGGTTGATCAGCTTGGGATGCTTAACTGCGACTAAACGCCGAGAAAATACAAGCACTTTCGCGTAGTCATCACTTTCCAGTAAGCAGTTAGTAATATGCTCTCCCGTTAACCCGGTCGCACCAACAACGATTGCAGTTTTCACAAGTTTCTGACTCCTCGTTTTATGAACTTCAGTAGATGGAATTTACCAGCCCGAAAGTATGTCAGAATATTTTTCCTGTGTCACATTTACTTATTGACTGGAAAGTTAGTACAATCAAAAAAACATTCATCTTAAAACGAGGAATTAACAATGCTAACAGCACATTTTGCCGCAGGCCTAGCACTAAAAAGCTACAATAAATCGATACCGCTATGGGTACTTTTTGCTGGCACCCAGCTAGTAGATATTGTTTTTGTGCTGCTACTACTTTTAGGCATCGAAGATTTGCGTATCGTACCCGGCTTTAACTCTTCCAATGACTTAGACCATTATTATTACCCCTTTACCCATGGGCTACTCATCACCCCACTGTGGGTTCTCGGGTTTATTGGGCTTTATTCCATTAAGCATAAAATCAACCGTTCGGTTATTTACATACTGGCACTGGCGGTCTCGTCACACTGGTTGTTTGACCTATTCACCCATGTACCTGACCTTCCCATCGTCGGCGATCGCTTTAAAGTAGGCTTTGGTCTTATGAATTACCCTGCCCTGTCTATCGCCCTAGAAGCCCTTTTTATCATTATTGGGTCATGGCTTTATCTCAAAAACACCGATAACGTAAGCCCGAAAAAAATAACAAGCATCTTGGTTTTGGCTGTCTTGCTCTTCATCCCTCCGGCAGTCGGGCCATCTCTTCCGACACCAGGCAGTGTGTTTGAAGTCGCGATAAGTGGCTTATGCTTGTATGCCTTTTTCACAGCCGCTGCTTTTATAGTAGAGCGCGTGAAGTAAACTCAGACCGCCATTAAAGCGCCGTATTTTTTACAACCTGGACCCCGGTTACTTCCATGACGAATAAACTTAAAGAACCCAATACACCAGAACTGTGCCATTTAAACTGCCAAACGCTAGGAGAGGCCGACAAACCGGCCCTGCTGCTCGTGCATGGGTTTTTATCGTCAAATTTGCAGTGGGAGCCAAATAAGGCAGCATTATTAAAACACTTTCGACTCTTCATGGTAGAGCTATGGGGACATGGGCAAAGCCCCACGCCACCAAACGACACAGACTACTCAGTCAGTCGTTATGTAGAAGAACTCGAAGCTATCCGTGTACGATACGGTATAAAACAATGGGGGCTAATTGGTCAGTCCTATGGTGCAGCGATTGTCATGCAGTATGCGAGATCAAAGCCCCAGTATTGCACCGGTTTAGTGGTCACAAATTCTCAGTCTGCTTTTTCACCTCCTGGCGCCATTAAACCGGATACAGGCTATGAAGACGCGATTCGCCAACACGGGGTGAAATTAATCCCCATACACCCCTCTTTTAGCCAAAGTCTACCTGACGCCCTAAAACAAAAGATGGTCGCGTTGGCGGATAATGTCAGCGTTGACGCAGCGATCAATGGTTTGAAATTATTGCCGAAACTTTCAATTTGCGCACACTTGTCAGCACTCCCAAGCACCCTTATTACCAATGGCACACGCGAGAAGTCTTTCCAGCCGGTTTTGAACGCGATTCAAACTCGTTGGAAAGAACTCGCGGTAAAAGATCTAGATGGAGGCCATGCAGTTAATATTAATTGTGCTGATGGCTTTAATAAAGAAGCTATCACGTTCTTTGCAAACAAGTTTGGTCAGTGCGACGCACATTGAGCCGATTTTATTTTTGGTAACAACGCAAGCGAAACTTTCGGACCCTTGCTTAAAAAGCAAAAAATCACCGACTAGTTTGCCCTTGCCTAGCTAACTTACCACCCTGTTTGCAAGCAATAGTAGCTCATAAATAGAATACGGTTTTTTTAACAATGGATAGTTTATTTCTTCGACGATGTATTTATCGAGCCCTGTAGTGAGAATTATCTTTATGCCAGGCCTTAACTTTTCGATTTCAGCCGCAAGTTCATAACTGTTAATCCTCCCTAGCATGACAATATCAATCACTACAACCTTAAAAGTGTGTTCAGCACTTTCAAATAACGACAAGGCTTCCTCACTACTTTTCGCCTCAGTCACGTGCGCCCCGATTAGAACGAAGGTTTTTTTTGTCAAGCGACCGTATACTATAATTATCATCGACTAAAAGTATCTCCTTATCTCTCAAGGCACTAAAAGAATTGGTTCGCATAAGGTCTTTTATTTTTTCGTGTTCCTCCAAAGCAGATAAACTCGCTTCATGTGATGACTTCTCAGCATCTTTGAGCGTTGGAATATTCAGAATCACCTCTGTCCCTTGATTTAATTTGGAATTGATTTCCAAGGTACCACCTGCTTGCGAGACGGAACCAAAGACACTCGATAACCCCAACCCGGATCCTTGACCTAAACTTTTAGTCGTAAAAAAAGGCTCAATTGCAGAGGCTCTTTGCGGCTCTGTCATCCCTATACCATCATCTTTGACAACAATAGTGACATTGTGCCGCCCCTGAAGAAGTGGCGTACCGCTTGTTTTATCCCCGACCGAGCATCTTATTTGAATAATACCACCCTTTGGCAGCGCATCCTTCGCGTTAAAAACCAAATTCAACATGGCATTTTCAAGTGCATACCTGTTCATCAAAACAATCGCGTTATAACCATCATATTCAAACTTTAATTGAATACATTTAGGGAGCACCCTTGCTAAAATAGGTGTAAATGACGTTAGCAGGTTTACAACATTGAGCCTTTCAGCTTGAACTGTTTCATTTTTAGCAAATACAAGCAAACTTTTGATCAGCTCTCGAGCATCGCGCCCCGCGCTGACAGAATCTCCAAGTGCCTCGTCGACAGCTTCAGGTAAGTCATGAAAGCTCTGAACAAAGTCTATATTCCCAAGAATTATTGTAAGCAGATTATTAAAATCGTGAGCAATACTTCCTGTTAATTGACCGATAGCTTCCATTTTTTTTGCTTGTTGTAACTGGCTTTCGAGAAAGCGCCCTCTTTTTTCGACAGCAACAGACAAACTAATTATTGGAGCGATTGTTTTTCTTACTAAAGACCCGAGTATAACGTTCAAAATTATGAGTAAAAAGACCATTAATAATAACGGCCATAAAAACATATACACCAGGGAAGGCGTTAGGAAAGGGAACGCTTGCCATGCCAATAGTTGGCCTATAGATTCGTCTCGGTCTTTAATATCTACAATGATAAATTCCGCTTTAGACCGGGTTACTCTGGATAAATCACAGTCTGCAAGTTTTCTATTTCCTCTAAACCTACCTGTGATTATTTTCTGTTCGATGCTGTAGACACATACGCCGCTTAGCTCATCTAGTGCCATCGCGCCTTCAAGAAGTTCTTCAATTGCTTGCAGATCTTCTTTTTGAACAGGCCCTGAAAGCGTCTTGGCTAAAAAATTAGAAACAGATTTTAAGGCATAGCGAGAAGACTGCTTGACACGGTTCATTTCGAACACACTGAAAGCAATGATCATCAAAATAAGACAGAGCGCCACAAGGCCCATTATATCTCTACGCAATAGACTTTTTGGTAATTTCAAATAACGCCCTCTAAAAAAATATACTGGAAACTATACCGCTTATGTTAATAGTTTAAGTTACGTTCCAAAAAGTATCCAATTCCAAATTAAATACAATTTATCGAGAAAAAATGAAGAGAGACATTTAATAGAAATACTGTTTTATAAAATTGTAACTTTAGCACTACAAAGAATAAGAATTCTACGCTAGAGTAATAAATCAATCGATGATTGTAATCAGAACAGAAATTAAATACCCCCTAATAAGTCCCGTCAATTTAAGGTATGCAGGTGGAACATGCAAAAAAAAATAATGATAGTGGACGATGATTCCAGGATTGTTTCATTAGTTAGTCGTTACTTAAACAAAGAGGGATTTCAGGTTATTGGTGCATCGAGCTCTGGTGGCGCACTAAAGCTCATAAAAGAAAATTCGCCCCAGCTCATTTTATTAGACATTATGCTTGGTCAGGATGAAGAGGACGGTTTTGTATTACTTCGTGAAATTAGGTCAAAATTTTCAATTCCAGTCATTATGCTCACAGGCAAAAGCGATATATTTGATAAAGTAGTCTGTTTAGAAATTGGGGCCGATGATTACATGACAAAACCTTTTGAAATGAGGGAGTTATTAGCTCGAATTAAAGCTGTATCACGACGTTATCAAATAGAAACCGTCAAGAATAAGACCGAAAATAACAACCCCATTCAAAAAGAGGTATGGGAATTCTCTGGATTCACTCTAAACGTTTCAGAGATGCTCATATCTGACCCAAAAGGGGGTGATATAGAATTAACCTCCGGACTGTTTAATTTGCTAACGTTACTCGTTCGCCAGTCTGGGATTGTTCTCCAAAGAGAAGAGATTTCTAAACATTTGAAGCAGAGAAATGCCAACCCATTTGATAGGACAATAGACGTTCAAATAAGCCGGTTAAGACACAAACTAGAGAAAGAACACAACGCGCCTCCGCTTTTCAAATCTTTTCGAGGCAAGGGGTATAAATTCATAGCCAAATCGACGCGCCTCCAATAACTGCCCAAGGGATACCAGAAAACAGCGTTAACACTTAAGTAATAATTTGATACTCGTTCGTAACATAATTTCAAACACTCCTCCTCACCCGCAACTACGCTTAGCGTATATTCACATATTCGCGCTAAATCATATTCTATTTGTTTCAGCGAAAATCTGTGCATAAATGCGTTAAATTTCTATCACAAAAAAAGAAGGCCGCTGTTTTATGTTTTTATACTCAAATATTAAAAACTCGAAAAACCCCGGAAACATCCACCAACAACTTGCATCTTCGTATTCACCTACTGAATGGAGGCCGATAACGATAAATAGATAGGCGTTTAAAACGTGTTTAATGCGGCATCACTTATAAATAGAATTTTTCATAACCACAAAAAATATGGGCACACCCATGATCAAATATTTCGAGAAAACAGCAAACACAAATCTACATGTTTTTTACACAACGCCTTGCCTTAATAGAACGCTACCCATTTGTATGGAGATGCAAAATGAATATAGTTAAGAAGGTTTCAATATCGCTATCTATTTTGATTATTGCTGCTTTGGCAACGTCTGCTAATGCAATATCTTTTGAAGAGTTAACGGTATCGGGTTTCGGTAGTATCGTCGGCGGAATAACCGACGAAGACGAAGTAACTCAGCTCACCAACCTACAAAATAGATTAAATTTTACTCAACAAAGTAACATTGGCCTTCAGTTTAATGCCGACCTGGGTGACGGTTTACAAGCAATTACACAACTACAGGCACAAGGGAGCGAAGCATCAAATGCCAGGGTTTCCTGGGCTTATTTAAACTATGAATTTAATGAAGATCTAATATTACGGGCCGGGCGTATTAGACAGCCGTTATATGCTTATTCTGACTATCTTGACGTCGGGTATGCTCAGACTTTTCTTAGGGGGCCTGTCAGCTTCTACGGTGGGTCGTTTAACGAAGTCAACGGCATAGCCGCTTATCATACCGTAGAGCTAGGTGATTTCAGCTTGGTTACAAGCATCCTATTTGGCGACATTGAGGAGGATGTTGATATATCAGGCACCACAGCAAAAACGGATACAGAAGATATACACGCCATTCGATTCGACCTGAGTCAGGATTGGTTTAGGGTATCGCTTTTGGGGTTGAAAGCGAAACTAGCCTTCCCTATTCCAGCTCTTGAGCCGGTGTTTGAGAGCTTGATTGCGGCAGGCGCATCACCTGGATCAATTAACAACATAAGGTTGAACGGTGATTCCGTCTTATTTATAAGTTTGAGTATGGGTATTGACTATGAGAACATAATATTTGAAGCGGAATATCAACATTCGCAGATACCAAATTCATTTGTTTTAGACAATGACTCATGGTATGCAATGATTGGGTACCGATTTGAACGCATCACCCCTTACCTCATCTATGAAACGTCTGAAAATGACCGTAATACAGATTTGGCTAAAGAATTCCCAAGTTTTTTACAGGCAGGCGTACAGGCTATAGTCGATGGGGGACGTGTAGAGTTAAAAGGCATATCGGCAGGATTTCGATATGAAATTCACAAAAGCGCGGCGCTTAAGGTCGAATACAATCATTATTACGACATCATCGACACGCTAAATGCTTATGGTACCGATGCTGATAAACAAGAGCTAAACGTACTATCCGCTGCAATTGACTTTGTATTCTAGGGAGCGAATAAATGAAAACTTTCAAATTATTCATGATTATATGTATTCTCACTTCGGCCCAACTCGCTCGTTCAGAAGTTGTTATTATCGCTCACCCAAGTGTTAGTGAAGCCGCGAGCCATAAACAGATCAAAAAAATATTTTTGGGTAAAAGGAAGTCGCTCAAAAGCGGCTACAGGACCATCCCGATTAGTTTGCCGGAAAGCAGCCCGACCAGAGAGGAGTTTAACAAAAAAGTTCTTAAAAAATCGAACAGCCAGCTTAAATCCTACTGGTCGAAACTTATGTTTACCGGCAAAGGACAACCGCCAAAAACGATTGAAAGCGAAGCGGAAGTAGTTCAATTAGTTAAAAGAAACCCCAATATTATCGGATATGTAAACGCGTCTGCATTAGAAGAAGGCGTAACGGTGCTGGGCCGATATTGAAATAAAAAGCCGCCCAGAGAGGAAGTAAATTAAATCAAAAGGAGTCAAGGCTAAAATTAGGTAACTAAGCTGTTATTAGTCCATTAAATTACAACCGGAGCTGTTATTTTTGACGACATGCTAGTAGCAAAGCCGGCAAACGTCTTTGCATGATTTCGTCTAAAAATGGGCTGATCACATAGCTGTGAGAACAGTGTTTCAGTTGATTCTTTTCTCATTGCTACCTTAATTTGAATGCTACAAGATTCAAATAAGTCATCTTGATACTGATGACTAAAACCCCCTTTACCTCAAATAACTGCCCAAGGGATACTAATAACAGCGTTAACACTTTAGCAATAATTTGATACTCCTTCGTAACATAACGCCTAGCATTCCTCTTCACCTGCAACTACGCTTAGTCCATATTCACACTAAATTATATTCCATTTGTTTCAGCGCAAATCTGTGCATAAATACGTTAAATTTCTATCACAAAGAAAGAAGGCGACTGTTTTATGTTTTTATACCCGAACACTAAAAACTCAGGAAAACAACAACCCCAAATCTGCGTGTTTTTTACACAACATTTTAATAGAACGTTACCCAACAGTATGGAGGTGCAAAATGAATATAATTAAGAAGGTTTCAATATCGCTATCTACTTTGATTATTGCTGCTTTGGCAACGTCAGCTAATGCAATATCTTTTGAAGAGTTAACGGTATCGGGTTTCGGTAGTATCGTCGGCGGAATAACCGACGAAGACGAAGTAACTCAGTTCACGAACCTACAAAAAAGATTAAATTTTACTCAACAAAGTAACATTGGCCTTCAGTTTAATGCCGACCTGGGTGACGGTTTACAAGCAATTACACAACTACAGGCACAAGGGAGCGAAGCATCAAATGCCAGGGTTTCCTGGGCTTATTTAAACTATGAATTTAATGAAGATTTAATATTACGGGCCGGGCGTATTAGACTGCCGTTATATGCTTATTCTGACTATCTTGACGTCGGGTATGCTCAGACTTTTCTTAGGGGGCCTGTCAGTTTATACTTTGGATCGTTTAACGAAATCAACGGTATATCCGCTTATAAAACCGTAGAGCTAGGTGATTTCAGCTTGGTTACAAGCATCCTATTTGGCGACATTGAGGAGGATGTTGATATAGCAGGCGCCACAGCAAAATCGGATACAGAAGATATACACGCCATTCGATTCGACCTGAGTCAGGATTGGTTTAGGGTATCGCTTTTGGGGTTGAAAGGGCAACTAGCCTTCCCTATTCCGGCTCTTGAGCCGGTGTTTGCGAGCTTGATTGCGGCAGGCGCATCACCTGGATCAATTAACAACATAAGGTTGAACGGTGATTCCGCCACATTTATGAGTTTGAATATGGGTATTGACTATGAGAACATAATATTTGAAGCGGAATATACAAAATCGCAGGTACCAAATTCATTTATTTTAGACACTAAAGCATGGTATGCAATGATTGGGTACCGATTTGAACGCATCACCCCTTACCTCATCTATGAAACGTCTGAAAATGACCGTAATACAGATTTGGCTAAAGAATTCCCAAGTTTTTTACAGGCAGGCGTACAGGCTATAGTCGATGGGGGACGTGTAGAGTTAAAAGGCATATCGGCAGGATTTCGATATGAAATTCACAAAAGCGCGGCGCTTAAGGTCGAATACAATCATTATTACGACATCATCGACACGCTAAATGCTTATGGTACCGATGCTGATAAACAAGAGCTAAACGTACTATCCGCTGCAATTGACTTTGTATTCTAGGGAGCGAATAAATGAAAACTTTCAAATTATTCATGATTATATGTATTCTCACTTCGGCCCAACTCGCTCGTTCAGAAGTTGTTATTATCGCTCACCCAAGTGTTAGTGAAGCCGCGAGCCATAAACAGATCAAAAAAATATTTTTGGGTAAAAGGAAGTCGCTCAAAAGCGGCTACAGGACCATCCCGATTAGTTTGCCGGAAAGCAGCCCGACCAGAGAGGAGTTTAACAAAAAAGTTCTTAAAAAATCGAACAGCCAGCTTAAATCCTACTGGTCGAAACTTATGTTTACCGGCAAAGGACAACCGCCAAAAACGATTGAAAGCGAAGCGGAAGTAGTTCAATTAGTTAAAAGAAACCCCAATATTATCGGATATGTAAACCCGTCTGCATTAGAAGAAGGTGTAACGGTGCTGGGTCGATATTGAAATAAAAAGCCGCCCAGAGAGGAAGTAAATTAAATCAAAAGGAGTCAAGGCTAAAATTAGGTAATTAACTAAAATCAGGTAATTAAAGTGGTGAACGTATTTTCCAATTTGAAATTAATTCACAAAATAATGCTAATTTTATGTACCTATGTGACTGCTATGCTGCTCAAGTTCTTCAATCGTTTGTGAATTTTTAATTGTCATAATCGTTTTCATCCAGTGATTATAAAAATTTGATTTTTTACAGACACATTTCATATTGGCCAAGGCTAGTAAATACTTTTACATAATATCAACTGTGTACCGTGCACAGTAAATTAGCCGTTAGGACTTGCTGTGAATAACACAACTAGAATAGTACACAATTGGCCATCGACGATGATGAAGTCATCTTGTTATCTGTCAAAGCAGCCTTAAACCTAGCAGGGTTAGAAAATGTAGAACTAATAAACAATGGCATAGAAACATTAAACAAAATAAAAAATGGGGAATGTTTCGACATTATTTTGTTAGATTTAAATATGCCAGAAATGGACGGCATCGAGGTGATGAGGAAACTTGCATCAATTCATTATGCAAGCGCACTAATTCTTTTCAGCGGGGTCGACGTAAGAGCCTTAAAAACCGCAGAAAACCTAGCCTATTCCCACAACTTAAACATACTTGGCACACTCAGCAAGCCTCCAACTAAGGCCGCTATAAATACCATTTTAGCTAATTTCAAACCCAAAAGTAGTCAGCCAGCTTTTAAACCTAACTATACAACACAGGCAGTGATAAGTGTAGGGGAGCTTAAAGACGCTATCATCAATAACGACATAGAACTCTATTTTCAACCCAAAGTAAGGGTTACTGACAAAAATGCTTTTGTAAACCTCCCCTAAAATAGTCGTCCACTTAGTTATAATTGATAAATTGATAAATTGATAAATTGATAAATTGATAAATTGATAAATTGATAAATTGATAAATTGATACTTAGAATTCTACCATCTGATTAGGAAGAGTAAGAACCATTTTGAATGGTGCAAAATCATCATCAGCAGAAGGGGAACCAATTAGCACTACTTCGACATTTGCGCCGTTGCTTTGTAGAAACTTTCTAACGGCATCCATACCTACGCCTCTACCTGAAACGTCACTTAGCTTTTCTGCCGTAGTCACTCCCGACTCGAATAACAAGTTTGCGACACCTTGAGCGCTACCATCCGCCGACAATGCATTAGGATTCGTTTCCAAAGCTTTCGCTTTGATGCGCGATAACGCCAACCCACGACCATCGTCCTCAATCGAAATCCTCACTACCTCAGCATTAGGGATAAGCTTGATAGAGACCGTTCCTTGTGCATCCTTGCCACATTGATTTCTTCCCTCACGTGTTTCTATACCATGGTCAATTGAATTCCGAAGTAAGTGAGTAAAAACATTTACTATCATCTCACCATGCTCGTTTTTTATGCCCACATTGCCGTCTTCAATGTCCAGAATAGGTGGCGCTTTGTCTAGCTGCTTCGCTATAGAAGGTAAGGACTCTATTACACCAGAAATCATTTGAGATAACGGCCTTGTGTCGATTTTCCTAATCGCTTTAGTTAAACGTAAAATATATTCGTTACTCTGGGCACCAACATCCAGTTGAGTGAGGCTATTGCAATCTTCAAGTAACTCGCCGTACGCGCCTTTACTCATCGCTATGATGTCGGCAGCGCTAGTAACATCGGTACCAAAACTCAACTTTTCATTTTTTATCTGCGCATAGCGATCAATACCTTGTTTTACGCCGTCTAGTTCGCAAAGTAATTGCGTTTGATCCCAGAGAAAACTCTCATCTTTTCTGAGTGTGTCATAAGAGGTTTCAGCGTCGTGAACAAGATCTGTAATATAGCTAAAACCATAGGTACGTGTATTACCTTTTATGGTGTGCATATTCACAAAAAGATCCGCGACCACCTCTAGATTTTTGACTTCATTATCTTGTATTAGTTTTTTGTTATTAGCCATTAAACTATTTGCACTTTTGACAAACACGTCGAATTTCTCGGTGGACACATGTAGGATTTGCCCGATTATTTCGAGTTCTTCTTTTTGTGCTTCAGCTTCTTTCGCGGCAGCTCTTAGTTCAGTTACATCACGCACTGTCACCATTATCTTATCAACCATATCTTCTGCGATAATTGGATCCCAATCCAATTCCAGGATCTTTATTCGACCAGGCTCATCACTGACGTCCATTCGATTGGAAGTACGACGATCTGGAAAATTAACAATAATTTCTGAGGGTAACAAATGTGAGTTAAATTCAAACATCATCGCGTCTTCTTTGATAATGCTACTCACCGAAGTTAGAATTTGATCTAACTCATTGCTGCCAATTTCTGCATTACTAAATAACAGGTCGCTGTAGTTCATTCCTGCAATGCCCTTGGTTTCAAATATATCCTCGACATATGCAGCATACTCAGGATGAATTATCAGCTGATCGTCTTTCGCCATTACCGTAAACAACCCTTGATGCATATTCTGCATCATGTTCATTAAATCATTGGTTCTCTCTCGTAATCGGGCCATTAAATTGTTAAAGCTAACAGCAAGTTGCCCTATTTCATCTTTTGACCTTACGGCAATTTCTTGATCGAGGTCACCTTCGCCTTTGGCAATTTCTTCTAAAGAGGTGGAGACACTCACAATGTTTGTTAGGATTAAACGAGCGATAGCGACGGCAGTCGCTACTAGTACAATTACATTCACGAACCATAGAATAAAACCGAGTTTCAACAAAGTTTTGGAATTTTCATTAGCCTGTCGTATCCCCCCCTTAAATTGTTCAAGAACATGCTGAATATATGCATCTTGGCCCTTGGTCACTCTTTTTAAGGTTTCCGTTTTTTCAGCAGCCAAATAGGTCAATTCAGTGAAGTCAATTTCTTCTTCTATCATTCCATAGGAAATTTCGTAGGCTTGTTTAAAAAAACTTTGAAATTCTTTTTTGATCTTTTTTATGGCCACTTCGTCTTTGGGGGACAACATAATTGAGCGGTCCATGTCGGCAAAAAATTCTTCTACCATCTCTTCAGTATCGTCGACAAAATCTGTATCAGAAATCAGAACTGCGGTATTAAATTGTTCGTTTATATGATTAATTTTGTTTCGATTTTCTTTTGCTAACTCCAGCATAGGGAAATACTTATCTCTTACCTTCGCTAATAGTTCTGAATTATCAGTATTAACGATAACATTAAACCCAAGATAACAGGCGAAACCGATTAAGCTAACTATAACAATTGAATATATTTTCCACTTTACCGAAATAGAATCAAACAATTTCATTGCCTTCTCCGTTACAAGATAAAAGTCATTTTTGAGGAGCTGCTTAAATATTGTAGTTTATGATTTGATGTATGTCTTTTTTTACCGTCATAAATACCTACCCGAAATATAGCGGTGCCTAGATGACAATTCCATGGGTATTTCGTACTGTAAATGCTTGCTTTTTAAGCAGTGGCTGATATGGTGCCCAGCCTCACTTGTTAACGATTTGGAAGCACAAATTATTATGTCTGTTGTATTACCGATCGATAGCGTCAAAGGTTTCTTAGCCGCTGATGAAGGTGAAGCACTTTACCAGTTCGCACTGGGAGAATTTAGTCACCTTATTTGACTACCCAGCAGATATACGAAAAGTGATTTATACGACCAATGCTATTGAGTCACTGAATAGCGTAATTCGAAAATCAGTCAAAACCCGCAAAGTGTTTCCAAGCGATGATGCAGTGCTAAAGGTTATTTATTTAGCAATTGAATCTGCCTCCAAGAAATGGACTATGCCAATAAGAGATTGGAATGCAGCGTTGAATAGATTTATGATTGAGTTTGAGGAGCAGTTAGCTCCTCATATTTAAAACGGGCAGTTACACAGTTTGTTTTACACCCTCGAATTTTAAGACATTTACTAATAGAGAACTTATGGTAAATTTGTAAATAGACAGTTTTGGACCTCATACTTCACAGCACCCACCCTAGAGTTCATGAATAATTTTATAATATCTACTTGCTTTGCAATCCAAGCTATTCTCTGCTGTCCTCAGTAAAGCAAAATCATTCACAAAAAGTTTATTGTTTCGTGACCTCTCTTCTTCAATAGCAATATTTAACTCTTTAGTTCCTTCAGCTTAAGCCAACGGTACTGCTCTTGTCGCAACTCTTCAGCACCTTTTTAATTTGGTCAGATGATAGATGCTCTGGGAGGGTGGTTAGGCTCCATCTTCTAATACTAGGTACAGCAGAAGACAAATTGTAGGTTGTATACCCCTTATATAAAAGATACCTAGCGAACGCGCGTAGTGTCCAACACATATTTTTTGCAGAGCTAGGGCTTTGGTCATGTGCGTGTTGCACTAGAAATAGCCTTACGTCTTGTCCTCTTAAACTTGAAAAGCATGAAACACCATCAGGACAACACTGCCAAAGAAACTTCCTCAGTGGTGTTCGATGTCTGATGACTGAAGTCTCACAAAGTCCATGAATTTGCATCAAATGGTGCTCAAAGTCCTGAATGATCTGCGACAGAGGATCCAACACAATAGTTGCTGATGCCGTTGCATTGAGCGTTCTCAGCACTTTAAGAAGCCTAATAAGAGCAGCGTGATCGGACAAAAAAGGATGACGATGTTTTTTTTAAACTGCTCATATTTTAATATTGAGGCTTCATTAACATCAGCCACCTTATACCTTTTTCTGGCTAACCATGCGCTGTAATCAGCAGCAACCCTAATGTTACGAGCGCCACTCTGGTAGCAGTGACCTTCAGCAATTAAGCGCTCTGCATAAGCTTTCATATAAACGCCCAAAGGGCCCGTATGAAGTCGCGTTATTGTTTTCTTACACTTGAAGAATGCCGAAACACTCATAATCCTTCTCCGTAAATAAATTATTGGGAGTCAGATCAAACTATGCCGAAGCAATTATATGCAATTATCTTTGTATAATAAGGTTCTAGCCAGGCGATTCGGCATAGTTTTTCTTTCGGTATAAACAGCTAAAGCCAACAACCTAGTACCGTTTGATTATCTGCATCATGTTATCAATGTGCTGAGTGAGCGCAAGGATGATGAGACTCTCGATGAATTACTACCTTGGAATGTAAGCTTACAGCCTCGTTAATTTAACGCTATGTGCTGTTGCTCTTACGCTTACGAACTTTTGGGTGATACTGTTCTTGTGCTTTTTTGTTAAGTCTAAAGGATTTAGCCAAGTCATTTAGTTTGGATCTGTCAATTGTATTTAATAGAAAAAGTCAGCATTCGATTCTTGGTTGTACTTCATTGCACTATCGATAGAAAAGTTATAACTAGATGCCAAAGATAATGAAACAAATTCGTCAGAAAATTGGTTTCTATTAGATAGAATCTGAAGCATTGATACTGATATTGGAGGGTCTAAAATGTATTTGTTCGATTTCTTGTGTTTTACATCCGTTCGTCTGCAAGTTTAGATGCATAAAGGACACGCACTTTTCAATTTTGTCTTCCTCAATCTCCAGATTTACCACCACCACCCCTGTTACAGCGTACTACTGTATCAGCCGTTTGATCTGTGCCAGAGAATAGTCGACGATCTTCATCAGGTAGCTCTATTTCAACAGACTGTTACTGAACAATTAATCAAAACTGGTAGCCAATATCCAGCATTAGACGCCTGCCCAAACCCGGAATCGGCGATTGCCCACCCCGGTAGGGCTGCACATAAAACGTATCATCATCCAAAAGATTGGCGACACCAATATTGTAGGACCAGTTCCAATCGTGATGGCGGTAAAAAATATTGATGTCGATTTCTCGATCCAGTTTTTGCGGTATGCCGCAAACAAATGCCGGGTTATCGACGCAGGCATAACGAGAGGAAATGACAGTGCCGGCGATATTAATTGAGCGCAGCTGGTCGAATAAATAACTACCGCTTATTTTTAGCATGTGGTTGGGGATGCCTAAAATCGCATTGTCATCGGCCATCACCGTATTGGCGGAGATATCGGTATCGGCAATTTGAAACAACGAATAGCTGGCATCGATTAATAGCTCGCCACTATTCCAACTCAGCATCAACTCCATCCCCTCAGTAGTGACATCACCTAGGGTAATCGAACTAAGTATGCTCGGTTCCCAACCGATAAAATCCGTGACTTTCATTTGATAAAAATTACTGCTAACTAGCAGCTGATCGCTAAACTGATAACCCAACTCCCATTCATAGTGACTGGTTTTTTCAGTATCAGTAATCGATGCGCCAGCCTCCGTCGCGCCCGCTACCGATTCAAAGGGCAGCACTTTAAAGGCGCGATCATAAATGATTTTTGTGTAGAACTTGTCAATGCTTTTAGTAAGGCTAATACGCGATACAAATTGCTCACCGGAATAATCGTGATCTTCAAAGCGAGCACCGACGGTAATATTCACCCAGGGGGTATCGGCCTCATACTGGCTATAGATCGCATAATCTCGCTGCGATACCGAGGAGTTGCCATCATAGTGAGTATTGATATCAATAATAGGGTGTTCAAAAATGCGAATTTTTTCACGATAAAAACTCGCACCCAGTGAAACAGCCGATTGCCGTGATAAAAAATAGCGAGCAACAATATCAGCACTGGTGCGGGAGGCCTTGCGCTTAGCAATCGCCTCTTCTTGCTGCTCAGTTACCCAAGGACTTTCATCGTGCAGCGAAACAGTCGCATCCAACTGCCATTTATCACTAGGTCGCCACTGCTTATCCAGCTTTAAGTAAAAGCTCTCAAAAGAAAGCTGTAGCGGTTCAGTAAGCTTTTCAAAGGGTGAAATAACTAGGCCGCTATCACCAAGCAACAGATTATCCTCTTGCTCAAAACGATCATAGATCAACCTTAAATCAAAAGACTCGCCCATTAGCGCCATATTCAGGTTAAGCGGTTCTGCGTTGGAGTGGTCTTTTAAATTGATACGATAACCGTCAAGCCCAGTCCAGTCTTTGTTGCTGACATCCCCTTGACCAAAGGAGGCAAGCAGCGAGTAGCGCACAGTCGAGTCTGGATTAATGGCGTCACTATGGCGAAAGGTATAGCTTTGATTGTAGAAGCCATCATCAGTGACATCGCTAGACACGGTTAGTGATGTGCCGCTAGTGTCCGCCCCCTTAGTAATCACCTTGACCACCGCCAGCGCAGCATGACCGCCATAGTTAACCGCACCGGCACCACGAATAATTTCCACTTGTTGAATAGTGCTAGCCGGATAGCGATTACCCAATACTAAGTTACCGAAGGCCAATTCATTCATCATGACACCATCGACCAGCAGCAAGATTTTGGCCTCTGTACCCCATATGCCGCGATAGGTAACCGACAGAGTAGTTTGCACATCCGTAGCCACCCAAAACCCCGGCACCAGTTTTAACAAGTCCATTAAATAGCGGGCCCCGCTGCGCTCAATTTGTTGCTGGGTTATTATAGTGACCGAGCTGGGTTGCTGCTGGACCGGTTTTGTTCTGATTGAATCGATATCGATTCTAATCGCCATTAACTCTTCCAGTGACAGCGTCAGAAATATCTCAAGATCAGTCGAGTCATCGGCCACTGATAGACTTGCCATGCAGCTAGTGATCATTACGGCGAGCCACGATAATATTGTGAGTCTGTCCATCACTTGATCCTGTTAAAATTGACAATTTACTCACCAATAATAGCTTAGAAATGTTCATTTAGATATTATTCAAAGCCTGCTAACTAAGTCCATCAGCGGCAATAGATGCCAAGTAAGAGAACCCTTGAGACCAGCGCTAGCTCAAAACAACTAAATTTTGCCATTCAGAGCATGCTATCTATCGCCATATTAAATAGCGCTAATTCTTTTATACTACCGCTCAACTCTAGTCGTACACGAATAGCCCAAACTTGCTCTACCCGCAACGGTTTTCGCTGCCCAATCCGCTTGGTTCTAGTAGTGGTAGTTTCCAGATCATTTGAATTTTGATTATTCATAATTACTCCGCCTTTTTAGAATGAAAGGAGTAGCAAGTATGATGCATGGTTTACTGACCATTTAACTCTTAGGTATTGTGTTAATAAAATTAACGCTTATTAAGTGTCTTATTTGTTTTGATAGTTGCCTCTTAAAATCTACTGTTTTTACGTACCTCGACATTTATTTTTTACTCATTAGTTATGAGGTGATAGCTGTTTGGTCAAATAAACTATTGATCAATATAAACTGAAGTTCATCTACAAAAGCAGTAAGTTAATAGTGTTTTGGTGAAAATAATGCTTTTCCCTGCCAGCCCTCTATTAGCAAACCAAGATAAGTGACGTAAATTATCATAGCGGTGGATAAATGGATAAATGGATAAATGGATAAATTATGTAACCGGATTTTTATAGTTTATTTTGTAAGCGTCCAGCCATTCACACCTGACATCTGGATAATCAATTAATTACGCTAGTTCCCAAATTCAAAAGGAACTAGCGCATAAGCAAAAAGAAATCTAAGCATGATTGGCCAAGCACCTACACTTACCAAAAAGAGAGCGATTTAAGTGTTGCCGATTCCTGTTCCATACATAAAATCGGCACTTCTTCGTTTTACCTCAATAAACAACGAAACTCGATAAAGAGTAATTTTGTTGAAGCGAAAGTTGTTCGCCGAGTCTCCGAGCAAGTCACTCAGGTCACAAGCTCTACTCAAACCATTACTCTAACGACGCAAGCAGGTAAGCTACCTTTCCCAGACACGATATCATCTGGCTTTTTAATCAGCCTGATAAAGGGTTTGTCATGAAAATGTTCGTAGAGCCTTCAAGTATTTACTTTCATCGCCAGTTTGTTGATTTTAGGAAATCGATTAATGGACTTTCTGTGATCATTGAAGCCGAGCTACAACGTCGAGCCATGAGTGGTGCATTATTCATCTTCTGCAATAAAGCTAGAGATAAGCTCTGGAAAGCCCCTAGTATTGCAAACACCTGTAAAGTAGCTGAGGTTTTTTTTACTTAAAACTTACTTATTGGTTGACAAGTTTGTTAAATGGCAATATATTTATTATCTAATACGGATAATCAGACATGATAACCGAGCATTTAAAACTAGGGTTTTCCCTAAAGGGCCATGCCCCCTTTTTAGGTTTAGGGGGACTATGTCTTACTGAATAACTACCGCAGTTAAATAATGTTATTGTCATTATTTAACTCATTTTGACTTGCTCTTTATCTATGCTGTGTTTAACTTTATATATTTAGAAACTTACTAACCTGTAGATGAAAGGGTATAGATCTTCATTCTATTACGTCTTTACTAATTTTTGTATCAACATGATACCCTTTCTTCGAATAGTCTACATAAGGTTTCTTTTAACAAGGTTCATTGTAGGATTTGTTAGGTATTACTCAATCAAAGAGATATCGAAAGAGACACGTCCTTCTAACGATCAGGCCAATCTGTATGCTTCAAAAAGTAGACGTTATTTCAAGCAAACTTTACCCACCAAAATATAGTAGGGCTGCTGTATATCGTAGGGAATTGATGGCTCTGCTCGATGAAGGTAATTATCGTACTCTTACATTAATCCAGGCTCCTTCTGGTTTCGGTAAGACCACGCTGATGATGCAAAAGAGAAAAGCCTTGATGGCGCAAGGGAAAATAGTCGCATGGCTAACTCTGGATAAGTCAGATGATAATATCTTCAGCTTTGTTAAGTATTTAGTAGCCAGTCTCCAATACGCAGGGTGTGATGTCGGTGAAGGCGCATTAGCAATTTACGCCTTGGCATCAACGAATAACCAGGAAAATTTTGTTGCTGCACTGATCAATGAACTTGAACAATGCAAACTGGAAATTCATCTTTTTATGGATGATGCCCACCTACTAACAGACAAGAATGTGACGTCAACTCTACAACAGGTAATTAATTTCGCACCCGATAACCTATACCTGACCCTTGGAACTAGAGTCACCCCTTCATTAGATCTAATGCAACTACGATTACATGATCAAATTACAGAAATAGATACAAACCTGCTTAAGTTCAGTATTGATTCCGCCACTCAATACATTTCAGAGCGGCTTTCTATCGATATTCCAGCAGAAGATAT